>TARA_R110000782_G_scaffold78276_5_pt1 | contig 132195 bp, 118 predicted proteins | sample TARA_R110000782 | Tara Oceans TARA_R110000782 (sample SAMEA4397859) | marine metagenome | biome: Polar Biome; feature: [SRF] surface water layer (ENVO:00010504); material: water (ENVO:00002006), including particulate matter (ENVO:01000060) such as... | depth 5 m | reverse complement strand
CGAGCCGATCGGGATTTGCGCGGGCGGCCGCTTCGTCCTGCACAGGCCGCTTATCGACGGGCATACTCTCGCCCGTAACCGGGGCCTGATTGATCGCGGTGATGCCCTTCACGATGAAACCATCAGCCGCAACGCGCTCATCGGGCTTCACGATGATGACGTCACCGAGCTTGAGATCCTCAACCGGAACCTCGCTCGTGCCGCCATCGGAGCGCCGCACCATGGCGGTCCGCGGCGCCAGCTCGGCCAGCGCCTCGATCGCGCGCTTGGCGCGTCCCATCGCGTAGTGTTCGAGCGCATGGCCGAGGCTGAACAGGAACAGCAGCAGCGCGCCTTCCGCCCAAGCCCCGAGCGCAGCCGCGCCAGCGGCGGCCACAAGCATCAGCGTGTCGATTTCGAACCGCTTGAGGCGTAGATTTTCGATCGCATCGCGAAGGGTGTAGAAGCCGCCGAAGCCATAGGCAGCGATGTAGAGCGCGAGCGGGAACCAATCCGGCGCGCCGGCCACCAGCTTGTCGATGGCGAAGCCGATCGCCAGCGCCGCGCCGCAAGCCAGCGCGAAAATCAGCTCCGTATTCGGCCCGAGCAGGCCGCCATGGGCGTGATCGTGGTCATGCTTCTCGCCGGCAGGATGGTCATGATCGTTGGCGTGGTCATTCGCCGGCGTGGCCGGGGCCGCCATCGGCGCCTTGTCGCCGATCGGTCGCGCGCCGGCCTCGCGCAGCGCACCCAAGATCGCCTCTTCCGACGTCGCCGACTTGTCGAACTCAACCCGCACCAAGCCGGAGACATTCGCCTCAGCTTCCAGCACGCCGGGAAGCGCGCGTAGTCGATCGCCCAGGGTGCGGGCGCGGCGCTGATGGGTGATCCCCTCAACTCGCCAGATCGCATGTCCGAAGCGGTCGGCGATGTTCGCGCCAGCAGCACGGGCCAACTCGCGGATGCGCGATAGCGTCACCATTTGCGGGTCGAAATGGACGCAAAGGGTTGCCGGCGCGTCGGCGCTGGCCGCGACGACATGGGCCTGCTCGACGCCGGGGCGGCCCTCAAGCGAGCCGATCAGCCTTGCGACACAGGCATCGGCCGCGTCGGTGACGTCGGGCAGCAGAACGGGAATATCGAGGCGGAGCTTTTCAATCATGGCGTTGGTCCTTTGCGGATCGCGTTTCGGGTAAGCGGTGCGGTCCGCCTGGAGGGGGCGCTGTCGCGAGTCTTCGCCGCGCGCGTCCGCCTCCGTCCGTTCGCCATGGCCGTTTGGGAGAAACGGCCATGGCGCGGGCCGTTCTCGCGCATACGTCCGAAGGACTCAGCGCGCGGCGGCCAATACGGCCGACGCGGAGGCTCACAGCGGAGCCTCCGCCAGATCGACCTTCGTCTCTCCGGGCCGCTTGGCAGGCGCGGGAATATCCGTCTCCCGGCGGCCATAGCGGGCGTAGAGTGTCGGCAGCACGAACAGCGTCAGTAGCGTTGCTGAGATCAGGCCGCCGATGACGACGGTCGCCAGCGGCTTTTGCACTTCCGCGCCGGCTCCGCTTGCAATCGCCATCGGCACGAAGCCGAGGCTGGCGACCAGCGCCGTCATGACGACGGGCCGCAGCCGCATCATCGCGCCTTCATAGGCCGCTCTGCTGCGATCCATGCCACGAGCCATCAACCCCTGGATCGACGTCACCATGACGAGGCCGTTAAGGACCGCGATGCCGGAAAGGGCGATGAACCCCACCGCCGCCGAGATCGAGAAGGGCATACCCCGCAGGAACAACGCGAGGACGCCGCCGACCAGCGCGAGCGGGACGCCGGTGAACACGATCGCCGCATCGCGCACGCTTCCCAAGGCCCCGTAGAGCAACAGGATGATGAGCGCGAAGCAGGCCGGAACTACGAGCATCAGCCGCTCGGACGCCGATTGCAAATTCTCGAACTGGCCGCCCCAATCGAGATACTGGCCGGCAGGCAGACGCACTTCTGCCGCTATCGCCGCCTGTGCGTCCGCCACCACGCCTGCGACGTCACGGCCGCGCACGTTCGCCTGCACGACGACGCGCCGTTTGCCGTTCTCGCGGCTGATTTGATTAGGGCCATCGGTCACGCCGATGTCGGCGACACTTTGCAGGGGCACGAACCCGCCGCCCGGTAGCGGCACCGGCACCTGGCCGAGCGTTTGCAGATTGGCGCGCGCCACGTCCGACAGACGGATGGTGACAGCAAAGCGCCGATCGCCCTCGAAGATCATACCGGCATCGCGACCGCCGATCGCGGCCGAGATAGTATCCTGCACGGTCTGCGCGGTGATCCCAAGCCTCGACATGATGTCCCGGCGCGGCCGTATGTCGAGCATCGGCAGGCCCTCGGTCTGTTCCACCCGAACGTCGGCCGCGCCCTGCGTCTTGCGCAGGACCGCCGCGACGGCATTGGCCGTCCTGTTCATCGCATCGGTGTCGTCGCCGAATATCTTGACCGCGACGTCGCCGCGCACGCCTGCGATCAGCTCGTTGAAGCGCATCTGGATGGGCTGGCTGATTTCGAACGCGTTGCCGGGCAGGCCCTCAAGCGTCCTCTCGACCTTCGCCACCAGATCGGCCTTGCTCAGCCCGGCATCGGGCCATTCGTCGCGCGGCTTCATAATGATGAAGGTGTCCGAGATGTTCGGAGGCATTGGGTCCGACGCCAACTCGGCTGTGCCCGTCTTGGAGAACACGAACCGGACTTCGGGCAGCTTGCCGATCTCCCGCTCGATGCGCGATTGCATCGCCTGGCTTTGATCGACCGACGTTCCCGGCACGCGCAGCACTTGCGCGGTCAGGTCGCCTTCATCGAGCTGGGGAAGGAACTCCTGCCCCAAGAACGAGAAGGTCAGGATGGCGGCGAGGAACGCGCCGACCCCGACGCCCATGGTCAGCGTCGGCCGCTTCATCGCCTTATCAAGCCCCGGCTCATACTTGCGCTTGAGCCAGGACATGATCCGGCCCTCCTTTTCCTCGACCGGCTTGGAGAGCCAGATCGCGAGCATGGCGGGCACGAAGGTCAGCGAAAGCACGAAGGCGCTGACGAGCGCGATGATGACGGTCAGCGCCATCGGCGTGAACGTCTTGCCCTCGACGCCCGTGAGGGTCAGCAGCGGCACATAGACGAGGATGATGATCGCCTGCCCGAAGACGGAAGGCCGGATCATCTCGCGCGCGGCCTGCGTCACCACAGACAGGCGCTCTTCCAGCGCCAGCGTTCGGCCGTAGTGATGTTGCCGTTCGGCGATGCGCCTCAGCGCGTTTTCAACGATAATCACCGCGCCATCCACGATCAGGCCGAAGTCGAGCGCGCCGAGACTCATCAGATTGGCCGAGACACCGCCTCGCAGCATCCCGAAGCTGGTCATCGCCATGGTGATCGGGATTACCAGCGCCGCGATCAGAGCGGCCCGGAAATTGCCGAGCAGCACGAACAGCACGACGATGACGAGAAGCGCCCCTTCGGTCAGGTTTTTCGCCACCGTCTTGATCGTGGAGTTGACCAGAGCGGTGCGGTCCAGCACTGGCTGAATCACGACATCGGTTGGCAATGAGGCGTTGATTGCCTCTATCCGTTCCGCGACGGCCGATGCGACAGTGCGGCTGTTCTCGCCGATCCGCATGATGGCGGTTCCGACCACGACCTCCTTGCCGTTCTCGGACGCGGAGCCGTAGCGGATGGCTTGACCGAGGCGGACTTGCGCCACCTGATCGAGCCGGATCGGGGTGCCTTCGCGGGTGGCGATGACCGTGCCGGCCAACTCGCCCACGTTGCGGATACGGGCATCGGAACGGACAGCCAGGCCCTCGCCGCCGCGATCGACAACACCGGCGCCGACGCCGACGTTGTTCTCTTGGAGCGCCCGCGCCAGATCGCTCAGGTTCAGCCCAAGGGCGGCGAGCCGCTGCACGTCGGGGATCACCTGAAACTGCTTCACATAGCCGCCGATCGAGTCGACGCCGGCAAGGCCCGGTGTGTTCTTCAGGAGCGGCGCGACGATCCAATCCTGCGCGGTGCGAAGGTAGGTCGCCTGATCGGCTTCGCTGACAAGACGATCTCCCTCCGGCGTGATGTAGCTGCCGTCGGGCTGCATACCGGGCTCGCCCGGCTTATGGGTATCTTCCTTGCGGTGCTGGAAATGGACGGTCCACATATAGACTTCGCCGAGGCCCGTCGCGATCGGCCCCATCGTGGGGACCGCACCGTCAGGCAGGCTTTCTTCGGCGACCCGCAGCCGCTCCGCGACCTGTTGGCGTGCGAAATAAATGTCGGTCGAGTCGGTAAAGACGGCCGTGACCTGGGCGAACCCGTTGCGGCTCAGCGACCGCGTGTATTCAAGGCCAGGAACGCCCGCGAGAGCGGTTTCGATCGGGAATGCGATTTGCTTCTCGACCAGCTCGGGCGAAAGGGCCGGTGCGGTGATGTTTACCTGCACTTGGTTGTTGGTGATGTCGGGAACGGCGTCGATCGGCAGGCGCGAGATCGCCCAGCCTCCGATGACCGCGGCGATAAGCGTCATGAGCAGGATGAACCAGCGACGCTCGACGGAAAATGTGACGATGCGGTCGATCATATCAGTGCCCGTGCTCCGCTTCGCCTTTTCCAAGCTCAGCCTTGAGGGTGAAGCTGTTCGGCCCGGCGAGCTGTTCGTCGCCAGTGAGTCCGGAGGTCACGACCACGTTGTCGCCGCTCGGGCTTCCGAGCGTGACAGGCGTGGCCTTGAAGCCGTGTTCGGTGCGGACGAAGACGGTGGGCCGGCCTTCGACCGTCTGCACCGCGCTTTGCGGCACGAGCAGCGCAGAGGCACCGCCACCGGCGAGCTGGATCGAGGTCGTAACCGGCTCACCGACGCGCCATTGACCGGCGCGGTTGTCGATGACCGCGATCACCGGGGCGAGGCGCGTGGTTTCATCGAGAATGGGCGACACGAAATCGACGCGCGCAACCGATCGCCGATCGCCCGCGACAACTTCGATTTGAGAGCCGGGGCGCACCTTGCCGGCGTCGGCCGGCGAGAGCGCAAGCGTTACCGCGACGCGGCCTAGATCGGCCACGCGAAATAGCTCGGCATCGGCCGCGACCGTCTGGCCTAGCGTCACGCTACGCGCGACGACCTGGCCCGAGAGCGGCGCGCGGATCGCAATGCGATTGAGCGCACCGCCGCCTCCACCAGCGGCCGATACTTGTTGCTGTGCGAGCCGCAGCGCGATCCGGGCCTCTGTCGCTGCCGTGCGCGCCGCTATCAAATCCTGTTCCGGCGAGACGCGCTCGTTGAACAGCCGTTGTTCGCGGCGCAGATTGCTTTCGGCCAGTGCGAGCCTCGCCCGCGCCGCCTCGATTTCGGCGTTCAGCGAGGCCGCTTCGCGGCTTTCGATGATCGCGAGCGTCTGCCCGCGCCCGACCGACTGGCCGAGGTTGCGGGTCAGTGAGACCACCCGGCCCCCGATCGCGGCGGAAACGACCTGCATCCCTTGGGGGTCGCCTTCGATCGTCGCCGGCAGGGTCAGCGCGCCGCCGCCACTGCGAATCACGCGCACCAGCTCGATGCCGGCTTTGCGAATCTGATCGGCGCTGAGGTCGATTTCGCCCTCTTCGTCGGCGTGACCACCGGCCTCGGGGCTTGCGGCGTTTTCCGCCATCGCCGTGTTCTGCGCTTCGTCGCCGGCTTTCTCGCCGCCGGAACATCCGGCCATCAACAATGCGGCCAGCGTGAGCGGCAGGGCCGCTAGGTATCGGGCTTTCATTCTCATTCCCCCTGTGTGATCGGCGCGCGGGCGGTAAGCCGCTCAAGCTGCGCCTGGGCGATGTGGTAGGAGAGCAGTGCGTCGATCGCTGTCGCGCGCGTCTGAGCGAGGGTGCGTTCGGCATCGAGCAAGTCGAGTTGGCCGAACTTGCCCTCCCGATAGCCGATGCGCGCGATGCGGGCCGCTTCTTCGGCCGCCGATAGCGCCGGGCCAGTGGCCGCAGCCGCATTTGTCGCGGCATTGGCGGCATCGGCTTGCGCGCGTGCGATGGCCTGATCCACGTCGAGCGCCGTCAGGCGCCGCCGCGCATCCGCGCTCTGCCGCTCGGCGGTGGCTTGGCTCAGCGCCGCACCGCCACTGTTGAACAACGGGAGCGGGATCGAGAGACTGAAAATGGCCGCCGTGTCGCCCGTCTGTTCGAGGCGGCGAGCGCCCGCCCCAAGTGTCAGATCGGGCACCCGCTGCGAGCGGGCGAGGCGCACACCAGCGTCGGCGACGGCAAAGTCCGCATCGGCCGCTGCCATCATGAGCGTGCCCGCGCTGTCGATCGGCCGAAGGGGTCCATAGGTCGCCGGCACACGGGCGAACCAGTCTGTATCGAGCGGCCCCGCGATCGGTTGGCCGATGATGCGCGACAAGGTGAAGCGTGCGACTTCGACGGCACGTTCCTCCCGTGTCAGCGCCGCGTCGGCGTTCACCCGCGCGACGTTCGCGCGCTCCGCTTCCATCGGCGATGCGCGGCCCGCCTGCACGCGAACCTGCGCGGCGCGCAGGGCTTCGCCCGCGATGCGTGCCTGATCGCGCGCCGTCATGAGCCGACGTTCCGCCGATGCGGCCTCCGCATAGGCGCGGATGACGTTCAATCGTAGATCGGCTTGCGCGATGGCGGCTTGTATCGTGGCGCGGTCGGTCCGAGCGTCCGCGACGGCGATGCGGGCCGAGCGCTTGCCGCCGAGTTCGAGCGGCAGCGTAAGGGAGGTGGTCGCTTCAAGGCTTTGTGTGCCGCGATACTGGCCCGAGCCAGCAACATTTTCAGCCTCGACGGTGACGGTCGGGTTGGGACGGAGCCCCGCGACGCGCCGCCCCGCTTCGGCCGCCCTAACGTCGGCCGACGCCGCCTCCAACGCGGGCGAGACGACGCCCGCCAGCTCAAGCGCGCGATCGACACTGAAAACCGGCCCCGAGATCGGTCCGCCTTGCGGCTGCGCCTGACCGGCATCAGCCGGCGGCGCAATTTGGGCCTGCGCGATGCTCGCGCAAGCCGTCGCGGCCAATAGGGCCGCGAGCAATCGTTGCATGATGAAAAGACTCCTGACGATTTCCGAGAAAGCCCGAGGAAGGGGCTAGGCTGGAATCGTCAGGCGCGTGGAGGGCGGTAGGCCGGGTCTGTTGGAGCGGAGACGCGACCGTTCGCGTGAGGGATCAGTGGAAGCGTAGCGCGCAGACGCAATTGCGGGCTAAAGCCCTCTTTCACGGGCTCGCCAATCTGATGGCCCTGACAGCCGCCGTGATGGTGTGGCGTGGCTTTCCCATCGTCTGATGGCACTTGGTCGCGGTCCCCAGCGGCATGGCCAAGATCGACCGCGACCTCAGTGTCCAAGCAGCCGATCGGCTCGGCCGCATGGGCGACGTTGCCCGCCACCAGAGACAGCGAGACAAAGCACATCAGAACTAGGGCAATGAAACGTGCCATCCGGTGCTATATAGCACGATGACGCTTCTAAGGAAGGATTCGTTTCAACGTCTCCGATTGAGAGGTTATAACGTTCGGCGCGGCCGGAGTTGGACAAACTATCGAGCAAGATGAATCCTGAGAGATCAGTAATACAATGGCGAGGCTACTGTGAGAAAGAAATCCATTGCCTTAATTGGAGTGGCGCTCGGCTTTGCACTTCTAGTTCCACTTCTCGGATATGTTTACCTCGGCACTCTGTATGCTTCGATATTTTTCGTTGGCTATCTTGGCGGATTTCTTCTCTGGCTAACCACACCTTCGGGCATTGATTGGCGTCGGATCAGCGCTCCATACTGGCTTACGCTGGTTGCCTTTCTCGCGCTTCACAAGTTCGAGGAAAACCGCACGGGCATCTTCGATCAGGTCTCAGCCAGGATCACCGGAGCGCCCGTGCCCGAAGTCTCAGTCGGATTAATACTTGCAATCCTAGTTCTGCCCGTAGGAGCCTGGATCGCAATCCAGGTGCTCATTAAGCGGCATTTCGAGTTTGGACGCTTTCTGGCATGGACGTTCTTCGCGTCGATGGGAATCACCGAACTCGCTCACTTCGCAATGCCGGTATTGGCGAACGAGCCGTATGGCTATTTCCCCGGAATGCTCAGTGTTTTCATACTCGCACCCCTCGCGTGGTGGGGTATGGCTCGCCTATTCCGAACGCAACCTCGCGTATCCGTCTAATGACCGGACCGTGGTCAATGCGCAATGAACCGGGGGTTCATGGTCCGCTCCGAAGGAGGTGGAATGACGATTGATAATCTGTCCGCAATCGTCGTGGATGCGACGCCGGACCTCGGGGCCGAGCAACGCATTCGCATGGCGATGCAGATTGCCCGTGAACGAGGCGCGTCACTCACCGCAGTTTGCTCCGCCTGGCCAAAGAGCGCTTCGCTGGCCGAGGTTCTTGCTCCCAGTTCCTTGCATATGATGACTGAGGAGCAAAAGCTGCGGGAAGCCCTATCGGCGATGCGTTCGACGTTCGATCGTCTGGCGCAAGATGCACCGGAGCGGATGAATTGGTGCGACGGCATCGCCGACCCGCGCGTCACGCTGTCTAAGGAGGGTGTGCTGGCGGACCTCATTGTCATGGGCGTGGCGGGTGCGAGCAAACTTGCCCAAGCCGATCCGGTAGATGTTGCGCTCACGACCGGAGCGGCCGTCCTTCGACTTAGCACGAAACCGCCGCAGATTCTTAGGCGAGCGCTGATCGGCTGGAAGGATGGGAGGGAGGCAGGTTGCGCCCTGCGGGCGGCTCTACCCTTCCTCCGCCACGCCGAAGCGATCACGGTGCTCGGCGTCGGCGAGACTGTCACCGCTGACTGCCTTGAGGCCGTGCAACGCTATCTCGCTGCCCGCGGCCTCGATGCGCCACGTCAGCATCTTCCGGCAAGCGGGCGGTCCGAGGCTTCCGTGATCGCCGAATATGCTGAGAACGAAGGCGTGGACTTTCTCGTCGCGGGTGGGCGCGCGCAAGGGCGTTGGAAAGAGCGTGTTTTCGGGGGCGTAACGCAAGACCTTCTAAAGACCGACATCACATGGGTTCTAGCCAACTGAGCCAAATGTGAGGTCCAGAGCTGGTATCCAGTCAGCTTGTAGCGCCTGCGGTCGAATGCGACGACGGACGGCGGGAAGCGGCGGTTCCGGGCGTTGCTAGAGTAGTATGAACGGCGACACGTATTCGTTATGTTTATCCGGTGCGGGGCGCCAAATACCGCCGACTGCCGCCGTCTTCTACGCAGGAACCGCGATGGCTATGATCGGCGAAATCGCTGGGAGTTCAACGTAGTAGGCGCAGCGGTGCGCTTCGGCGATGCCGTTCGAATCGCTCCGGGTGAAACGAACCTAACGGGCGTCATTCACCTCGAGGCGATGCTGTACTTCCGTCACGAGGCGTGAGGGTTGTGCTGCCCGCAAACCCGATCACTAACGGCGTTCGAGGGTGTCGATGATCGGACAATCTGGCCGGTCGTCGCCGTGACAGCGGGTCGCGAGGTCGAGCAGGGCGAGGCGCATTCTCTCCAGCGCCTGTGCCTTGCGGTGCAATTCATCGGCGCGCGTCGTCGCCAGCCGCTTCACGTCGGACGAGGAACGGGCGCGATCGCTCCACAGTTCGAGCAGCGTCCGGATTTCCTCGATCGGAAAGCCAAGGTCGCGGGCGTTGGCGATGAAGCGGAGCCGCTGGACATCGGCGGCGGAATAATCGCGATAGCCGCTGTCGCGGCGCGGCGGCTGCGGCACCAGGCCGATCTTCTCATAGTGGCGGATCATCCGCTGCGAGACGCCGCTCGCGTCCGAGGCGGCGCCGATCTTCACAGCTTTACCCGATTGAGGCGCAGCGCATTGGCGACGACGGTGAACGAGGACAGCGCCATCGCCGCGCCTGCGAACATCGGCGACATCAGGATGCCGAACGGCGGATAGAGCACGCCCGCCGCCACCGGCACGCCGATGCCGTTGAACAGGAACGAGAAGAACAGGTTCTGGCGGATGTTGCGCATGGTCGCGTCAGCCAGCCGGCGGGCGCGCACGATCGCGGAGAGGTCGCCGCGGGTCAGCGTCATCCCGGCGCTCTCGATCGCCACGTCGGTGCCTGTGCCCATGGCGAGGCCGACATCGGCGGCGGCGAGCGCGGGCGCGTCGTTGATACCGTCGCCGGCCATCGCCAGCCTGGCGCCCGACGCCTTGAGCTCGCCGACGATCCGCGCTTTGTCGTCGGGCCTCAAATCGGCATGGACCGCATCGAGCCCGCCCACCTGCCGCGCCACGGCTTCGGCGGTCGCCGCATTGTCGCCGGTGAGCATCATCACCTTGAGCCCGTCGGCGCGCAGCGCCGCGATCGCCTCGCGGGCATTGGCGCGGACCGGATCGGCGACCGCGAGCAGGCCGGCGGGCCGGTCGTCGATCGCCACCAGCATGACGCCGGCGCCGTCTGCGCGGTGCGACTGCGCCAGTTCTTCGAGTGGTCCAGGGTCGGCACCGATCCGACGCAGCTGCGCGGCGTTGCCGATCACCACCGACCGTCCGCCCACGTTTGCGCTGACCCCAAGTCCGGTCTGCGATTCGAAATCCTGAACCGCTGCCAGCTTCAATCCGCGCTCCTGCGCCGCCGTGACGATCGCATGCGCGAGCGGGTGCTCCGATTGCGCCTCGACCGCGGCGGCGAGCGCGAGAAGATCGTCCTCGTCCTCGCCGGCAAGTGTCTTGGCCGCAATAAGCCTCGGCTTGCCCTCGGTGATCGTGCCGGTCTTGTCGATGACCAGCGTGTCGACCGTCTCCAGCGCCTGCAGCGCTTCGGCATTCTTGACGAGCACGCCGGCATGCGCCCCGCGGCCGGTGCCGACCATGATCGACATCGGCGTGGCGAGGCCGAGCGCACAGGGACAGGCGATGATGAGCACGGCGATGGCGTTCAGCAGCGCATGGCCGAAGCGCGGCTCGGGGCCGACGAAGTTCCACACTACGAAGGCAGCGAGCGCGATGGCGACGACCAAGGGCACGAACCAGCCCGAGATGCGGTCGGCAACCGCTTGGATCGGGGCGCGGCTCCGCTGCGCCTCGGCGACCATGCGAACGATCCGCGCGAGCATCGTGTCGGCGCCGACCGCGCGGGCTTCCATGACGAGGCTGCCGGTCCCGTTGACGGTGCCGCCGGTGAGCTGCGCCTCGGATATCTTTTCGACCGGCACCGGCTCGCCGGTCAGCATCGACTCGTCGACCGAGGACCGGCCCTCGATTACGACGCCGTCGACCGGTATTGCGTCGCCGGGCCGGATGCGCAGGCGGTCGCCGGCCATAACGTCGCCGACCGATACCTCTTCCTCCGAGCCGTCATCACGAATGCGGCGCGCGGTCTTGGGCGCAAGGTCGAGCAGCGCGCGGATCGCCTTGCCGGTGGCGGCGCGGGCGCGCAACTCGAGCACCTGTCCGAGCAGCACCAGCGTCACCACCACGCCCGCGGCTTCATAATAGACCGGGACCATCCCGCCGTGCATGCGGAAGGTCGGCGGAAACAGCCCGGGCGCGAAGGTCGCGACGAGGCTGTAGAGGAAGGCCGCGCCGACGCCGATCGCGATCAGCGTGAACATGTTGAGATGGCGCGTCCTGATCGACGCCCAGCCGCGCTCGAAGAACGGCTTGCCCGCCCAAAGCACGATCGGCGCGGTCAGGGTGAGCTGCACCCAAGGCGAGGCTTGCGGACTGACGATTTGCAAGCCGAGCATTTCGGCCACCATCGACACGACCAGGAGCGGTACCGCCAGCACCGCCGACACCCAGAAGCGCCGCGTGAAGTCGACCAGTTCGGGGTTGGGCGCATCGTCGAGGCTCGGTTCTTCGGGTTCGAGCGCCATGCCGCAGATCGGGCAAGTGCCCGGGCCCTCCCGCCGGATCTCGGGGTGCATCGGGCAGGTCCAGATCGCGCCCGGCGTCGCTTCGGGCTCGGGGCGCGGCCCATCGCCGAGATAGCGCTCGGGATCGCCGAGGAACTTCGTGCGACAGCCAGCGCTGCAGAAATGATAGTCCTCGCCGTCATGTCGGGCGTGGTGCGGGGTCGTCGCGGGATCGACGGTCATCCCGCATACGGGATCGATCGCGCCGCCGGTCGCCGGCTTGGTCGCGCAGCAACTCGCGCCTTGATGATGGTGGTGATCGGCATGGTTCATAGCGGGAATCCTTCCATGCCCACTCATATGGAGTCTGACATCATGTCAGAGTCAAGACATGCTAGATCGTCGGCTGCGGCGACAGCGTCCCGAGCCACGCGACCAGCGCGAGGATCAGCATGGCCGCGCTCGTTTCGAGCGCGATGCTGCCCCGCAGCGCACGCACACCGCCGGAAGCGCCACCGGCGTCCCCCGATGCCAATCGCGGCGTGAGCCGCCATCGGTTGGCGGCGGCAAGCCCGAGCATCGCCGCGAACAGCACCAGCTTTGCGATCAGGAGCTGTCCGTAGAGTGTCGTCGGCAGCCGCAGGGCGCCCTCCACGCCGACGATCATCCAGACGTTGATGAGCCCTGTAGCCACGATCAGCGCGACGATGATCGAGCCGGCCACGGCAAACCCCGCCAGCGCCGAGCGTGCCGCGGCGACCGACTGATCGTCCTCGATGCGCGCGAAGAGCAGCGTGACGAGGACCGCGAGCGCGCCGAGCCAGGCACCTGCCGCCAGCAGATGCAGCCCGTCCGCCAGGCGATGGATGGTGCCCGCAGCGCCTTCGGTCACTGCGGCATGGCCCGTCCAGGCGAGCGTGCCGAGTGCGACGCCGGCGCCGAGGGTCACCACCGGCGATCGGATCTTCGCGGATTGCAAGAGCGCCGCGACGAACGCTGTCGCGAGCGCCGCGGTGCGCCACAGAAATGCGGCACCCGGCGGCGTTTCGAACAGGACGAAATCGAACGTCTCGCGACCGATGCCGGTGATCGTAGCGCTCGACATCCACGCGACCATCTGCAAGAAGGACAGGTTCGAGAGCAGCAGGCCGAGCCCGGCGAGGCCGGCGATCATCAGGCGGTCGCCGAATGGCCGAGATGGGCTGGCCGCATAAAGCGGATACACGGCCAGCCCGAACAGCAGCAGCAGATCGGCATAGACCCCGAAGCGCAGCGCCACGCCGATCCAGTCGGTCATGTCCTAGCGGACCGAGAAGGCGTGCGTGCCCGTGATGCGGTGCGTGTCGGCGCCGACGATCACCCAATCGACCCGGTAGCTCCCGGTCGAAAGCGGCCTGGCGCTGGTGAGGGTAATCGACTTCCCGTCCTCCGATACCGCGCTCGTCACGCCCGTCATCTTCATGACGTGGTTCGCCATGCCCGGCATGGAGGTCATCGTCAGCGTTGCGCTCGACAATCGGGGCATGACGCGCTCGCTGAAGGTGAGCTGCACCGTCGTGGTCGGTGCGACGGTGGCGTTCGCGGCGGGCGTCGCCGCGACGATCTTCGGGTGCGCGTGCGCGGCGGCGGGCACGCTCAGTGCGGCCATCACCGCGAACGGGGCGATCAGCGATCGGAACTTCATATTCAAACTCCTTTTGCAATCCATGTTAGGCGATACGCAGTTGCCGCGCGCATCCCTCACGCCAGCTTGGATGAGGGCACAATCCGCGCCATGCGTATGAGGGAGGCAGAAGGAAAGGTCAGGCGATGAACAACGATATCGACAGCGCGCTGGCTCGCTTCGCCGGGGCGGAACCGCATGCCGGCCTCGCCGGGCTCGAAGACCGCGTAATGTGCGCGATCGCGAGCCGATCGTCGTCTTCGGGTCTGGCGATGGGCGCATCGCTGAGTGCGGCCGCATTCGCGCTGGTGCTCGGCATCGTCAGCAATGCCGTGCCGCTGGCCGAAGCGCGCGCGGTGTCGACGCTCGCGCCGTTCGGCGCGCCGAGCCCGCTGGCGCCCTCCTCCTTGCTGCTCGAACCGCGATGAGAGCGCGTCAGCTTATCCTCATCGGGTTGATCGCGTTCGCTGCTGCGGTCATCGGGGTGCTGGTCGGGCGGTATTTCGTTCCCGCTCCGCCGCAGCCGGCGGCCGAGCTCCACGCGGTGCTGCACGAGCAGCTTTCGCTCGATCCGGAGCAGGAGCGACGGCTTGAAGCGCTGGAAGCGAGCTTCGCGGTTCGGCGCCGTGCGCTTGAGCTCGAGATGCGCGCCGAGAATGCCCGTCTTGCCGATGCCATCGCCGCCGAGCACGGCAATGGCCCTCGCGTCGCCGCCGCGGTCGACGCCTCGCACCGGACGATGGGCCAGCTCCAGAAGGAGACGCTGGCGCACATCTTCGCGATGCGCGCGCTGTTGAAACCGGAGCAGGCGGCAAAGTTCGATGCCGCCGTGACCAGGGCGCTGACCGAAGAACCCCGGTGAACGACGGTCTGGCCGACCGCACGGACGGCGAGCTCGTCGCGCTGGCGCTGGGCGGCCGGGAGGCGGCCTTCGCCGAGATCGTCAGCCGGCACAAGCAGCCGCTCCACCGCCTGATCGCCCGGATCATCGGCGATGACGACGAAGCGCTCGACGTCCTCCAGGACGTGTTCGTCGCGGCGCACGGATCGCTGCGCCGGTTCGACATGGGGCGGCCGATGCGTGCCTGGCTCGCGCGCATCGCGATCAACAAGGCGCGCGACTGGCGGCGACGCCGAGCGGTGCGGCGATTGATTTGGGCGGTGCTGCCCATCGAGCACGCATCGGACATCGCCGACGACCAGCCCGCGGTCGACACGCTTGCGGCCGACCGCGAAGAACTGCGGCAGGTGGGCGCGGCGATCGCCACGCTTCCGGCCAATCTGCGCGAGACGCTGGTGCTGCGCGCGATCGAGGGCATGAGCCAGGCGGAAACCGCCGAGGCGCTGGGAATCAGCGAGAAGGCGGTCGAGACGCGCCTCTATCGCGCCCGGCTGCGACTCGCGGCCGAGATCGACCGGCAACGATAGACGCTTGACCCTGACATGGTGTCAGACCCCATCTTGCCTTCAGCTTTTTTCGACTCCGCCATGAGGGGCATGATCGCCGCGCGCGTATGGTTCGGTAAGCCTCGCCAAGATTTCAGGACGATGAATGACCGCTTCGATTGATCGCCGGACACTGCTTCGCGGAACCGCCGCGCTGGGCGGCACGGCCGCGCTTGCCGCATGGTTTCCCGCCTGGGCGCAGCCCGTCTCGCAAGGCCTCGTAAGGCCGCTCCCGACCGTTTCAGGCGAGGACATCACGCTCACCATCGCGCGCCAGACGATGATGATCGACGGGCGATCCTCGCCCGCGATCGGTATCAACGGCACCGTGCCGGCACCGCTCATTCGGCTGCGCGAAGGCCAGATGGTGCGGCTCAATGTCGTGAACGACCTAGACGAGGACAGCTCGATCCACTGGCACGGCCTCCTCGTTCCGCCGCAGCACGACGGCGTGCCGGGCGTCTCGTTTCCCGGTATCAAGCCGCGATCGAATTATCTCTACGAATTCCCGATCAAGCAGAACGGCACCTATTGGTATCACAGCCATTCGGGGCTGCAGGAACAACTCGGCCATTATGGCCCGATCGTCATCGACCCCGTCGGCGAGGATCCGGCCCAGTATGACCGCGAGCACGTCATCGTGCTTTCGGACCACAGCCGGATGTCGCCCGAGGCGATCTTCCGGAACATGAAGCTCAATCCCGGCGGGTTCAATTTCCAGAAGCAGACCCTGGCCGGCCTGCTGGCGGGACGGGACCAGACAGCATCGCAACGCCTGATGTGGGGCGGGATGCGGATGGACCCGACCGACATTTCGGACGCAACCGGCTCGATCTACACCTACCTGGTCAACGGCCACGGCCCGATGGACAACTGGACCGCGCTGTTCACGCCGGGCGAGCGCGTGCGCCTGAGGTTCATCAACGCATCGGCGATGACCACCTTCAACGTCCGCATACCAGGATTGCCGATGAGCATCGTCCAGGCTGACGGGCAGAACGTCATGCCGGTCGAGGTCCAAGAGTTCCAGATCGGCGTCGCCGAAACCTACGACGCGATCGTCACGCCGAGCGAGGACCGGGCCTTCACGCTAGTCGGCGAGGCGATCGACCGCTCGGGCATGGCGCGCGCCACGCTGGCGCCGCGCGCCGGCATGAGCGCCGCGGTGCCGCCGCTGCGCGAGCGTCCGCTCGCGACCATGAAGGACATGGGCATGGGCGACATGTCGATGGATCATGGCGGCATGGGCGGGATGGACATGTCGGGCGGGATGCGCGGCGTCGATCCCACCGCCGAGCAGAACCCATCGGCCGCGCTCGCGACCGGCGCGATGGCCGGCGGCGCGGCGGCGGTGGGCAATATGGATCACAGCACGATGCCGATGGACCATTCCGGCATGGCCGGCATGGATCACGGCGCCATGGCCGGCCAATCGGGCGGGATGGCCGGGATGGATCATTCGGCGATGGGCGGACAGTCCGGCGCGATGGCGGGCATGGACCACGGTTCGATGGACATGGGCTCGATGAGCATGCGCGATTTTTCCAATGCGCCGCAGGTCAAGAAAGGCCCAGGCGTCCAGACGATCTCGCCGATGCCGATGGACCGGACCGGCGAGCCCGGCCAGGGGCTGGAGAATGTCGGGCACAAGGTGCTCGTCTACCGCGACCTGATGGCGCTCGACCGCAACCCCGACGTCCGCGCACCGTCGCGCAGTATCGACATCCACCTCACCGGCAACATGGAGCGTTTCATGTGGTCGTTCGACGGCGAGAAGATGTCGGACGTCCACGAGCCGATCCCGTTCATCGAAGGCGAGCGCGTGCGCGTGAACCTCATCAACGACAGCATGATGGGGCACCCGATCCACATCCACGGCCACTTCTTCGAGCTGGTGACGGGGCACGGCGACCGCGCGCCAAGAAAGCACACCGTCATCGTCCAGCCGGGCGGCAAGGTGACCTGGGACTTCACCGCCGACGCGGTCGGCGACTGGGCGTTCCACTGCCACCTCCTCTATCACATGCACGCGGGCATGATGCGCGTCGTGAGCGTGCGGCCGCGGGGAGACGCGGCATGAAGACGCTGCTTCGGCTCGGCGCCGCTCCCGTCGTCCTCCTGGCCGCGCCCGCCGCGGCGCAGACGATGGACCATTCCAACATGCCCGGCATGACGATGCCGGCGCAAGCGGAGCCGGCGCCCAGACCTGCTCAGCAGCCGCCTTCGCCTTCGGCGGCACAAGATGCCGCCCCCGCCCCCGCCGCTCCCGATTGCTCGCCCGAGCACGCAGCGATGGGCAATTGCACGCCCAAGCCCGCAACCGATCCGCACGCGGGCCATGCCATGCCGGACGCGGCCCAGGCGGCGCCCGCGATGGAGATGACCGGCACCGCGCTTCCGGCCGGCAATGCCCCGGCGCCGCAGCCGCCGGAGGATCATTATGCCGATCGCCAGTTTCCACCCGAAGAGATGGCGGATGCCCGCCGCCAGATGATGTTCGAGCAGGGCGGCCAGCCTTTCTATCAGGTGATGTTCAACCTCGCGGAATATCAGGCGCGCGAGGGTGCCGACGGCTTCCGCTGGGACGGCGAGGGTTGGTTCGGCGGCGACGTCAACCGGCTCGTGGTGAAGATCGAAGGCTCGGGCGCGTTCGGCGAAGGGGTCGAGGATGCCGAAATTCAGGCGCTCTATTCGCGCGCGATCGGCCCCTACTTCAACCTCCAGGCCGGCATCCGCTACGACTTCAAACCCAATCCCTCACGCACCTACGCCACGATCGGCTTCGAGGGGCTTGCGCCCTATTGGTTCGAGGTCGAGGGCGCGCTGTTCCTCTCCGACAAAGGCGACGTGCTCGGCCGGCTCGAAGGCTATTACGACCAGCGGATCACCCAGCGGTTGATCCTGCAGCCGCGCGCCGAGTTTAATCTTGCCGCGCAGGATGTGCCGGAAACCGGCATCGGCTCCGGCCTGTCGGACATCGAGCTTGGCCTGCGCCTGCGCTACGAGATCACACGCCAGTTCGCGCCCTATATCGGCGTGTCGTGGGACAGGAAGATCGGCGACACCGCCGACTTCGCGCGCACGGCGGGTGAGAATCCGTCATCCACCAGCATCGTGTTTGGGATCAGGACCTGGTTCTGAACTAGACAGGACGATCGAGCCGCGCGCGAACGGCACGCCAGGTCGAAAGGAGATAAATGATGAAGATGTTCCGTACTCTCGCTCTTGCACTGGCGCTGGGCACACCGGCGGTCACGATGGCAGCGGGACCCATCGTCGTTCATCGCGATCCGGGCTGCGGCTGCTGCGAGCAGTGGGCACGCCAAGTGAAGGCCGGGTTCGATCGTCAAGTCAGAATGATTGACGATCCCAACCGCGCGGCGCTTAAGGCCCGGCTCGGTGTCCCAGCCGCGCAGTCGTCCTGCCACACCGCGATCGTCGATGGCATGGCGTTCGAAGGGCACGTCCCGATCGCCGATATGAAGCGCGCGCTCGCCGCGCGCCCGGCGGGTGTCAAGGGCCTCGCCGTGGCCGGCATGCCGATCGGCTCCCCCGGGATGGAAGTCGCCGGCGCCAAGCGACAGCCTTACGTCGTCATCGCCTTCGGAGAGAACGGCCAGCGAGTGTTCGCGCGTCACTAAAGATAGGAAGGTTCAATCGATGGAACAGGATCACGAAATGAAGAGTATGTCGTGGGGTCGCTTTGCGGCGATGATCGCAACCTCCACGTTGATCATGTTCTTCCTGATGTACCAGCTCGTCTATTCGTCCGAGCATCTGATGTTCAGCATCAACCGGCTGGTCGCCTCGCTGGTGATGGGCGCGGTGATGACAATGGTGATGCTCGGCTTCATGTGGTCGATGTACAAGGGCATGGCGATCAAGCTCGGGATCTTGGCGTTTGCGCTGGTCCTCGGCGTGGCCTCGCTTCTGGTCAATCGCAGTCAGGCGCTTATCTCCGACGTCACCTTCATGAAGTCGATGATCCCGCACCATTCGATCGCGATCAACAACGCGCGCAAGGCCAGCATCAGCGATCCCCGGGTTCGCGTGCTGGCCGACCAGATCATCGCCAGCCAGGTCCGCGAGATCGCCGAGATGAAGCTCCTCATCGAAGACATCGATCGGAACGGCGAACGCGGCACCCAGCCACTGCCGGCGCGGTCGGCCGAGGTTACGCAGGATATGCTGCCCGAGATTCGGGCTGCTGTTCGTTGAAGCGCAAGCCTTACGGATTACGCCCGCACAGGTTCCCGCGGATAACCTCACGATAAGCGGAGGCGCCAGCCCAATGCCACGAGCCTTCGATAGCGACAGCTTCTCACTGTGGCGAGAAGCGAAAATCGCCCGAGCGTAGCATTTGCGGCCGCGGAGAACGGCAGGCGGCAGGACCAGGCGATTGCGGACGCCTCTAGAGTAGTACGAACGGCGAAATATATTCGTTATGTTTATCCTGCGCGGGGCGCCAACTTCCGCCGATCGCCGCCGTTTCTTACCCAGAAGACGCAGCGGCTACGCCAGATGAAATTGCTGAGTGCGCAACGTAGAAAGCGTGGCGCTGCGCTTCGGCGATCCGTTCGAATCGCTCCGGGCGGAAAGCGGGGTCATCCTCCGCAGAGTAAGATGCTTGTTAATCGAGGTCGGTCAGGTCCGCGAATGCTTCATGGATCGACCTAGCGCGATGGGGAAACGAGACCTTCAATTCGTCGGTGTCCATCGCCCGCTTGACCAGCGTGAAGCGACCCGGCTGCTCCCGGATTTCGTAGAACCGAACGGCCCGGTCCCGATCTTCCAGCGCCTTCACGACCGCGTATTTCACCGCGGCCGTGCAGCGCATTCCGAACACAATTTCCTCCATTTCGAGCGGTGAGGCGTTTACCCCTCGCGGCCCGATTAATCGCCATTCTTTCTCGTAGCCCCAGGGCATCGCCTTTCGGAGGAGAACGGCGCCATCCACGGCAGTCCGCGCAGCGCTGTCGCCGTCGAGCATCCGGGCAACGGCGCTCGCCTTGACCATCCGGCTCCCGCCGTAGCGAATGACATGAAGGTCAAACGACGTATCCGCGGGCACAGAGTAGCCGATGCACAGGCCGTTGTGCTGATCGCCGTAATGGCTCCACATGAGCGGGCAGATTGCGCGCGCGGCGAGTGAGACAACGCCGCTGTTATACCGCCGCAGAAGCTCGGCCTCGACATACTGGCCGAACAGATACTGCTCGGGGTCGGCGATCTCGAAGTCCGGGTTGGTCGCCTCATAGCGGATGCGCTCGATTAGCTGCTCGGCGACGCGACGACTGTGCCGAGCTATATGCTCCACGGTCCTGGGGCCACGATACTTGATCGTCTTGGCCGCCGCCGTCATTTCGTCTTTGGATCTCTGCTCTACGAGACGCGAGAGGATGACGGCCAGTTGGTCCGCGCCAAGGTCCGTTTCCAAGGTGGGCTTGGTGTCCAGCGGGTCGTTGAAGCTGCTGGGATCAGCGAAATAGAGCGTGTCGGCGACCAGCATCTCCAGCGTCAAATTGCTGAAGCTGCGATATTTATAGAGTCTATTAGGCGCTTTGGCTGAAGCCGCCACGTTGCTCGTCTCCAGATGTCGTGACCATCGTCAATATGGTCGCCAATTCAAACGGCAGCATCTTTTTTGAAAAGGTGGGGGCAGATCGTTCAACCTGAGCTAAATCTCAAACCCCGGCCGAGAAGATGTGCTGGACAAGAAAGGGTTGCTGCGGGTCCACGCGAGTGTGAGCGGTTTCGAACACGCCGGCCCCATCAGGTAGAAACCTCGACGGGCTGAGGGTTGGCTCGCCAACGAACCCCAGTTCGTTCTTCTGAGCGACAATTGCTACCGCGACCGCGTTGACTGCGGCATCAACCTGACCGTCCAGGACATAGCCGAGCATCCCGCCATGACGGACCTGCGCACCATATTGCCGTCTTACAAAGCGGAACATGCCCTGGCTTACATACTCAGTGGCCAGCGTGCGGCGTTGACCGCCGATCATCGCATTGAGGCGCTTGCATTCCAGGCAGAAGTATATGGCTTCGTTCGGAACCATCGGTGAGAACACAATGTCCATCCGACCTTGCCGCTCACCGGCCGCTGGATCGAGCTCGACCATTTGTATGTCGATGCGAAACGGCAGTTCGCCGCTGGTTCGATTTCTGCGGAGCGCGCGGCACAGCACTTCGGTGGTCGGGTCTTCAAGCGCGTCGGGTGCAAGGGGTGGCACATCGCTCCATGTCGAAAGGACCAACCGGAGAATCGCCGGCATCTGAGAGTCGATAAAATCGAGCCACGCGGTCGGGTCGCCTCCGAAGCTCATGAATGCGCGCGTGCCGGAATGGTGAGCAGGGTTGCGGCGATTTCGTCCGCATCATTCAGCGCCGATGACTGCGTCCAAAAGCGGCGCGTGTCTGGCTTGATGATGTAGAGGTTCGGCCCGTCGAAAATTTTCATTCCCCTGACGAAATCGAGCGTGCGGCTTGTGGCTGGCAAGGCCTTTTGCAGCTTGCTGATCGTGGTCAGCACGTCCGACGCCTCAGGCGAGAGCGACGCTTTGCTGTGGTGTCCGTTCGCGCGTTCGACTACGGCCATGGCGAGGCCGAGCTTCGTCGAGCGCGTAACCTGGCCGGATATATCCTCTCCGGGGCGTGCCCACTGGCCGAGCGTGTCGCAAAGCCGCGCCGCGTAGCCCTGCAAGGCCTGGTCGGACACCGCCAACATGGCCGGTCCTGGAGGGCGCGACCGGCTCGGCTGGATACTAGGTATGATGACGTTGACGGTGTCGTCGATCAAAATGCGCTCTGACGCCTCGACCCCGAAATAGGCATCGACGAGCGGCTCGATCGCTTGCGTCGCCGCATCGACCGCGTCGCGCCGCAGCAGGTAATTCTGAGGCGCCCGGCCCACGGCATCATCGAAGACTTGGGCGACCTCCGCCACAATCGCTTCGGCGGCAGACGGGTCTTCATGATCGCTTGGCAAGACGAAGGGGAGCCGCAGGATTTCCTGAACATGCACCTCGGGACGATAAATGCCCCAGTTTGAAGAGGTGTGGAACGTCAGATATTTCGCGAGAGATGTCCGCAGATAGGCTGCCAAGAAAATCAGCAAGCTGCGATCTTCCGGTGGCCCATGGATGCCGCGAACGGCGTGACGGAAGCTGACATCGAAGTCCGCAAAGGCGATGCGCTGAAAGCCCTTAGTGATTAGAACGTGCGGCGCTCGAAAGACGTCCGTAGCCGTATTCGATCGGCCCCGGACCAACACTTCGTCGTCAGGGAGATCAGTCGCGTCCTCGGGCAGGGCGAAGAGATCGATGCCGGAATGGGTCGCCTCGATGAAGCGGCGCGAAGGCAGCTTCAGTCGTTTAGCCAGCGCCGGGTCGTCGTTTGCTCCGGCGGGTTGGAAACCTTCGGCTCTGACCCACCGCTTGGCGCCCAGCGGTTCCGACGGCAACCTGACGATATCCCGCAGGCGCGGATTGAGGAGCATCCGGTCGATAAAGCGCAGGTCGCGTGGGGAACCCCAGAAGGTCTGGCTCCAGGTCTGGGGCGCGTCCGGACTGTCAAGATCGAGGAGAAGCTTGTCGCGCTTGATCGATCGACGATCAGCTTCGTCGATAACGATGACCTCGGCTTGGATGGTGGTCCAGCTGGCCTTAGGCGTCAGATACTCGATCTGCTCCGGCTTTCGATCGCTGGCCGCCGGCCTGTAATTCACGACGAGCGCGGGATGGATGGCCTCGCTGAACAGGAAGAGACGAAGGTCCGCGAGATTGAGCACACGCTCAATCGCCGATGTCTCGATCCACTGCCGCTGGAAACGGACCGCAGTGGGGCTGTGGTTGAACAGGACGCCGTGCGGTAGCACGAACGAAATCCGTCCAGTATTGGAGATATGCTCACCTGCCTTCCACACGAAAGCGGCGGCGATCTGGCTGTCAGGCACGGTCTTTCCCGCGCGTGCGCACCATTGTCCGACAGCCGTTTTTGGTCCCGCCGTGCTCCCCCATGGCGGGTTGCCGACGATGAGATCGACGTCGGTGGGGAAGTCCCCCTCACCAAAGAAATCCGCGCAGCGGATGGTGCCGGGCGCCCCGCTCTCGGCAACGCCGGCCTTGCCAGGCGGATCGACGATCAAACGTGGCAGTGCTCGACCTTTGGCCTGCAGGCCTTGGATGTCGCGGGGCGACAGCTGGTCCAAATAGGCCAGGTAAAGACTGAACGCCGCGATCCGGCAGGCCGTGCGGTTGATGTCGATCCCGAACAGGTTCTGCTGGAGAATGCGGCTCAGCTCGGCGGCACGGCGGTCATTGCGTGCGTTGGGATTGGCAAGCCGCCACTCTTCCGCCAAGCGATTGAAAAGGCCGACCAGAAAAATCCCTGATCCGCACGCCGGGTCCAAAAAGCGCTTGTCGTGCAGCGATCCGATGCCTTCCAAAGCGGAATCGAGGACAATTTCCGCCAGGAAGCGCGGTGTATAGAACGCGCCGTCGTCCTGGTCTTCCGCCTTCAGGAAATGCTCGTAGATCGCGCTGATCGCCTCGATAGGAATATACTGAAAGTCGTATGGCCAGAACGAAAGCTGGCCTGTGCGCACCTGCGTTCCCTGAAAGAAGGCGTCTAGGATCGCGACGTGATCGTTCGAAACGAGACGTGCTTCTGCTTCGAGGTCATCGCTGAACAGGTCGCCATTGAAGTCCAGGCTGAGCTGCCTGAAAATCTTGAACAACCCGTCTTTGGCGTGTTCGAGCGGCCTTCGGCTCAGGACATCGCGCAGATGCTTAACCGAACCCAGGCCCAGATCTTCCAGATAGCGCTCGCCGACCACGCCGCGGTCGAAGAGATAACAAGTGAAGACGAGCCTGCAGAGCAGGGCGTCGAGCACATCAAGGGGGATGGCGCCGGTCTCTCCCTCGCTGAGTCTGGTGCGGACGTCGGCGAGATTGGAGAGGAGGTCACGGTCGACACGCTTGCTGGCATCGAACGACCGGGCATGTTCGCGGAAGAAAGCACCGGACTCGACCGCGAAGAGGAACTCCGGGAGGGCCGTCACCAGATGCTCAAGCTTAGTGACGAGAGCGGGCAAGGTCCCGCCCGCGTCTTCACGGCGAACCGGGCGCGCCATCCCGGAGTAAATCTCCGCGCGGCCACTCGATATCAGGACGAGAACGGGGGCGCCCCCGTGGTTCCAAAACCGCTTATGGGTATCGAACACCGTGTCGGGCGCGAAGCTCTCGATGAGCTTGAAGAAGACGATCGGCGCGCCTTCGGTGCAGAAGACGCCGTCAAGTTCGAGCACCTCGAACGCATGGCGGATAACGTGTGCCTGGGGCGTCTGTGGCGTAACATCGGCAGGAGACACATAAAGGTTCGGATAGAGCGAACGCTCAATGCCGGCGTCCGCAAACCATGCGCTAGTGGGCTGAACGGTCATGGCCGCTTTCCGGCGATGGATTTCCGAGCATCCCGGGATGGTTCGAAGGCGAACGCCCAACCAGCAGCGAGGCGGCGGGCGGTGATCGCGTGTCCCTTGCTGCGGAGATAGCTGACATCGCGATTGATCGTCGCTGCCGAAACACCGAGTTCTTGCGCGAGCGCAACGGCCGAGCGGTCGCCCATCCTGATGAGCGTGAGCAGGGAGTCGTGCCGCTCCGCGATGGCTGCGCTCCGGCCGTACAGCAATCCAATGTCCCCCAAGTCTATCACGAATCGATAGACTCGGTTTCTTAGAAAGGCAAGAACGTTAGCGGAACGGGATGGGCTAATGGAGCGCGTGGTCCACGCGGCCTTCGTTCAGCATCGCTAGGCCGCAAGCGGAAGATCCTCCACACGCCGGCAACAGAGGCACGGCCGCTCGATTGAAGGTCTGCGCTAGCAAGGTTCTGACCGGAAGCGGTCAGTCGTGAATGTGAGGCGGCTTTCAGGGAACGGGCTTTGACCTCCCAACGGCCGCTGCTTGGCGAAGCTGACCGCGGCAGCTTGCTATCTGAGCGGCCGATCCGCCAGGCGGGTAATCGCCGTTGTCGCTGTCGAACTACCAAAGGCGGCGCAGCGCGGCGATAGTCGGCAGCGTGCGCCTAGCGGCGGCTCTATGGTAGTTCAAACGGCGAGATATATTCGTTATGTTTGTCCTGCGTGGGGCGCCAGCTACCGCCGTAAGCCGCCGTGTCCAGCCCGTCTGCCGCCCCGACTACGTCAGGGTAGCAGGTCCGGCGCCCCTTGTCGGTGACGGAGTTCGAATCACGCCTCGCGGCCCAGTGCGAACGAGCGAGGCCACCGGGCCAGCGATGCCTTGAGCGAGCCGGCGCATATAATCGATGGCAGCGCGTTACCGACGAAAGGAAAAGAGCGCGGTTGGCAGCGAAGCGGGGGCGCCCGGCTTATACCAGTTCGTATCCTGGATGTGCGAGGCAGTGACGTAGATCGTCCCGTCCGGCCCTTCCGACAGCGTATCGGGCCAGCGCAATCTCTTGTCGGTCACCACCGGCTCAAGCGTATCGCCCGTCCAGTATTTTACCGAATTGTCGGTTGGCGAGGTGACATAGAGCATGTCGTCACTACTCATCCAGAGCCCGTCCGCGACATTGCTCGCGCCAACGATCCTTACCGCCGCTTCGACGTCGGAGGTTGAAGTGCCCTTGCTGAGTTTCGATGTTTCGATCGAGTAGAGCGTTCGGCCGGTAAGGGCCTGCCAGTAAAGCGTGCCGCCATCGTTGGAAATTGCGAGGCTGTCCGACGAGAAGGCCGGCTGGCGGCCATCGGGCCGACGCAATGGCTTGCCGTCAATCTCGACGATCACATCCTTCTCGACCTGCGTCGACATATGGCCGTCGAGCGCGCGGAAGGCGTCGCCGGTGTCGAGGTCAACGATGATGATCGCGCCGCGCGTGCCGGAATCGGTGATGTAGCCGGTCTTGCCGTCAGCGCTGAAGCGAATGTCATTGAGATACGTGCCCTGCAGGGCCACCGTTTCGTCGAACAGGATCGTCTTGGTGACCTGATCGGCGCCAAGATCGATGCCGACCAGCTTGGGGCCGCCGGGCAAAATCTTTTCATTGCCGGGCGCCGCTGGATCGAGCACCCACAGGGCGCCTCGACCGTCTGCCACGATCGATTGCACGCAGACGAAATACTCGTCGACCGGCATTTCGCTCGCCTTCGCGTTGCGCCACGAATTCCATTTCTCGTCCGGATAGACTTTGAGCTTTCCGCTCGGCAGCAGCTCGGCGACCGAGATCGGGGCGTCGTCGGTCCAGCGCGGGAAACAGACGAAGATCCGCCGTCCTCGGTGACGCTTACGCCGGTCACCTGATGGCCGAAATCCGCGACCTTGGTGAGCTTCGAATCCGTGCCCGCGAACTTGAACGCGAACGCGGCTCCGGCTGCTGCGGTGCCGGCAACGGTGGCTCCGACGAGCGCCTTCTGCTTCGTGTCCATCAGACTGTCCCTCTCTCAAGCGGCCGCGTGACCGACGTGTTGCTGCTCGTCCTCTCCTCATCACCAGCGGACGCAATCTTGAACGCCAGGATCTCTGCGCGGTGGATCTGGGGAGGCTCGGCGAACAGCGAAGCGGAGCTTCCGGATAGCGCCGTGCCGACTTCGCCCGACAGATGCGCCTCGCGCCCTGCCTCGTCGGCGAAGGTATCGACGATGGCGAACCGAGTCTTTCCGAGACGCAGAGCGTACCACGACAGGGTGCCCGGCTCCCGCTCCACGGCCGATCGGGCTCCTTGCAGGAAGCGGGCAACCTCTTCCTCCGCACCGTCCCGTGCTTCAAGCGGAACATGCAGGGCCAGGCGCGGCAGGGCGTCCGCCGCCGGCACCTTGAGGGCGAGGATGTCGGCCGGCTCGATCTCCGGCAAGCCGTTGAGGATGGTGAAGGTCTTCACCACCAGCGCCCGGCCGACCGTGCCGAACAGATGCTTCAGCCGGCCGGCATTGCCGGGGAAGGTATCGAAGATGGCGAAGTCGGCGGGGCCAAAGCGCAGCGCGTACCAGTGCCGCGTGTCCTGCTCATGCTCGACCGGCTCCAGCGCACCCCGGAGGAATTCAGCGGCATCTTCCTGGTGGGTCGGCCCGGCTTCAATGCCTACAAACAGTGCCTTGTGCATCTTTTCTCTCCTTGTTCCGAAGGTAGCGCCTCGAGCTCCACGGAAGGCGTCCTGGGCCTAAATCATGGGAAGTTCGCGCGGCCGGGCGCCAAGCGGGAACGCCGCGTCGATCATGGCGAGTTCGGCGTCCGTCAGCCGCAGCGCGCCGGCGCCCGCATTGTCGGCAGCGTGCTCCGCGCTGGACGCCTTGGGGATAGCGAACAGCGATGGCCGACGCACAAGGAAGCGCAGCGCCACCTGGCGTGCTGTCGCGCCATGGCTCGCTGCAATCTCCTCCAGCACGCGGTCGCCCGGCGTGTCCGGGCCAGGGAAATTGCCATGGCCGAACGGGCTGTAGGCAACCACGGCGACGCCGTGCTCCTCACACCAAGGCAGCACGGCATGCTCGATCGCGCGCTCACCAAGATTGTAGAGAACTTGGTTGCAGGCGATCCGGCCCTCGCCGCCGGCTTTCCAAGCGGCATCGAGGTCGGGAACGTCGAAGTTGCTTACGCCCCAAGATAGGATCTTTCCCTGTTCGCAGAGCCGCTCAAAGGCGGCGAAGGTTTCCTCGAGGGGGTACGACCCGGGCCAATGCAAGAGGTAGCAGTCCAACCTGTCAGTCCGGAGGCGCGCGAGCGAGCGCTCGCAGGCGGCGACCGTCCCGCTACGGGAAGCGTTGCTGGGGAGCACCTTCGAGACGAGGAAAACCTCGTCTCGCCGCCCCGCTATGGCCTCTCCGACCACAACCTCGGCTTCGCCGTACATCTCAGCGGTGTCGATGTGGGTCATGCCGAGGTCGATGCCGTGACGCAGCGCGGCGACCGCGGTGGGCCGGTGCGCGTCGTCGATATACCAGGTCCCCTGGCCGATCACCGGGACGTCGCCGGGTGCGGCACCGAAGGGACGCCGCTCCATGGTCTCCTGTCCCGGCGAAGACGGCCCCTGCTGCGCGGCGGCGTGTGTCACGCGGCCACCGCCCGCGGCGACACCTGTTCGAATCCGTCCGTCAGTAGGATCGCAACCTTCAGGCCGACGAGAATCTCATTCGCCAACTCTCCATCTCCTACAAGTTGTCACTTCGAAATTGGCTTCGTCTACCCCTAACTCTTCAACCAACTAACCGTCTGGCCCGCGGCTCGCCCCCTCCGAACGCCACGCGGACCAGCGCCCCAATCAAACTCCCGCTTCATGCAGCGTCTGGGTTGATCCGCACCGCCCCGCGGGCGCCACCTGTTCTAGGCAGGCTGCTTCTCCGCCACGACATCGAGCTGCTCGATCGTGGGCTTCTCGAAGAGAACGCCCGTGTTCTCACCGAGCGCTTTCCCGACGTCGCCCGACAGGTGCGCCTGGCGCCCGTCTTCGTCGGGAAAGGCGTCGAATATCCCGAACGACGAGGGTCCGAACTGGATTGCGAACCACCTTACGGTCTTGGGCTCCCCTTCGACGATCGACAGCCCCTGGTTCAAGAAGGCGCGGAGATCGTCCTCTTTGCCGGGTAGTGCTTCGAGGCGTACCAGAACCGCTTTGCTGACTTGCGTTGCCATCTTGAATCTCTCCTTTGCCTTGCTAGGGTTGTCGCGATGATCAAAACGCGGCTGCGGCCGCCTCGGCGACCGTCTGATCCTGCTCGCCGCTGCCCCCGCTCACTCCTACCGCCCCGACTACCTGGCCGTCTTGGCGAAGTGGGATGCCCCCGGCGAAGATCATCACCCGGCCATCGTTGGAGTTCTGGATGCCGTAGAACTGCTTTCCGGGCTGAGCGTTCTCCCCCAGGTCCGTGGTGGCGATGTCGAACGCGCGCGCCGTGAAGGCCTTGTTGATCGAGATGTCGATGCTGCCCACCCACGCATTGTCCATGCGGATGTGGGAGACGAGGTTGCCGCCCGCGTCGACCACGGTCACATTGCTCGGCGACCCGATCTCGCCCGCCTTGGCCTGACCGGCAGCGATCACGCGCTGTGCGTCTTCGAGCGATACGGATACTTGGCTGATGGTCATGACGTTTTCCTTGGGTTGATCGCTTGGATCATTTTCGACCGGCGTTTCGCGGCTGCCGCGTCACCGTCCCATCGATGTGCACAGTGGCGTCGCGAGGCGAGGGCCGTTCTCAGGCTTCAACTACCGCTGCTCCTTGTTCGTTCCTGGCGGCGTGAACAAATGCGGCAAGATCGACGTCCCTCAAGGACCGTGGGGTGCGGGGCCGCGGTCGGAGTCATCGCAATGCGTCAAGGAACCGATCGGAACCAGATCGTCCCCGCGGCACCCCACCGGCCGTTCGAAGGCTTTGCCGACGCCGTCTTCCCGATCGCGCTGAGCCTGCTGTCAAGCCGCCCGGCAGCCCGATGAATCCGGCCGGTTGGCCAATCTCGCCGGCAAGGTCGGCCGCGCGTTGATTGCCAAGGCGCCAACATTCATGAAGCATCGCCCACAATCGAGCACGCCAAGGTGTCGAAGTGCGAGCGGCAAGGTTAAGCGGCGGAGGCCGCTAATCGGCGGTGCTCGGCGGGTCTAGGGTAGTATGAATGGCGAAATGTATTCGTTATGTTTATCCGGTGCGGGGCGCCATTCTCTCTCTCTCAACGCTACCCAGTCGGCTTGCTTCGGGAGAGTTTATCCTCCCGCCTCATCGATCATATCCATGAAATTGCGTGCGGCATCGCGTTCGTCGGCATCCTTGAACGCAACATCGAGATCGGGCGCATTTCCGAGCATATAGAGCAGCGCCCACAGGCCGAAACGCTTGCCCGAATCCTGTTCCAGAGCGAAATCGACCCGCATGCGTTCGATCCCCGCTTCAAGCGCGCTCGCGGCCAATTGGTCGATGTCGGCCGTTCCGAAATAGCTGGTGAGGAGATGGTCAAAGTCCATAGTCCCGCCATCATAAGCGAGAAATCATCCGCGCACAGGAAAAACTGCCCAATTGCTCTCCTCTGTGCTAACGGCGCGCGATGCTATCCATCACCGACATCACCGTGCGCCTTGGCGGGCGCGTCATTCTCGACAAGGCGACCGCCAGTTTGCCGCCACGTTCGCGCGTTGGCCTGATCGGTCGCAACGGCGCGGGCAAATCCACGCTGATGAAAGCGATCATCGGCGAGATCGATCCTGACGGCGGCAGCGTCGACATGCCGCGCGGCGCGCGCCTCGGTTATATCGCACAGGAAGCGCCGAGCGGCACGGCGACGCCGTTCGAGACCGTGCTCGCCGCCGATACCGAGCGCGCCGCGCTGCTGGCCGAGAGCGAAACCTGCGAAGAGCCGCACCGGCTGGGCGATATTCACGACCGCTTGATCGCTATCGATGCCTATAGCGCTCCGGCGCGCGCGGGGCGCATCCTTGTCGGCCTCGGCTTTGACGAGGACATGCAGAACCGCCCGCTCGACAGCTATTCGGGCGGGTGGAAGATGCGCGTAGCGTTGGGCGCGCTGCTGTTCTCCGCGCCCGATCTCTTGCTGCTCGATGAGCCGTCGAACCATCTCGATCTCGAAGCGACTTTATGGTTGGAAAATTTCCTCAAGGACTATCGCGCGACCATCCTCGTCATCAGCCATGAGCGCGACCTGCTCAATAATGTCGTCGATCACATCCTTCATCTCGAGGGCGGCAAGGTGACGCTCTATCCCGGCGGCTATGATGCATTCGAGCGGCAGCGTGCCGAGCGGCTTGCCCAACTCGCGGCGGCAAAGGAAAAGCAGGATGCCGAGCGCGCCAAGCTGCAGGATTATGTCGCCCGCAACAGCGCGCGCGCCAGCACGGCGAAACAGGCGCAATCGCGCGCCAAGGCATTGGCGCGGATGCAGCCCATTGCCGCCGCGCTCGAAGACCCCAGCCTTTCCTTCGCTTTTCCCGATCCGCCAGCATTGCGTCCGCCGCTCATCACGCTCGACATGGCAGCGGTGGGCTATACCGAGACACCGATCCTTCAGCGCCTCAATCTGCGTATCGATCCGGACGACCGCATTGCTCTTCTCGGCAAGAACGGCAATGGCAAGACGACGCTCGCCCGCCTGCTCGCGGCGCAGCTCCCCGCGATGGAAGGCGCGATGACGGCATCGGGCAAGATGAGCGTCGGCTATTTCACGCAATATCAGGTCGAGGAGTTGGACACCGGCGACACCCCACTCGATCATATGACGCGCGAGATGAAGGGCGCGACGCCCGGCGCGGTGCGCGCGCAACTGGGGCGTTTCGGCTTTTCGGGCGAGCGCGCGACGCAGAAGGTCGGTTCATTATCGGGCGGCGAGCGGGCGCGGCTTGCCCTCGCACTCATCACCCGCAACGCGCCGCATCTGCTTATCCTCGACGAACCGACCAACCATCTCGATGTCGACTCGCGCGAGGCGCTGGTGCAGGCACTCAACACTTACACCGGCGCGGTCGTGATCGTGAGCCATGACCGGCACATGATCGAGCTGGTCGCGGACCGGCTGGTGCTGGTCGATGGCGGACAGGCGCAGGAATATGCCGGGTCGCTGGAGGATTATACCGATTTCGTGCTGGGCAAGGGGCAATCGTCCGAACCGACCGGAAAGAAAACCGATCGCAAGGCCGACCGCCGCGCCAATGCCGAAGCGCGCGAACGCTATAAGGCGTTGCAGGCCGATGTGAAGAAAACGGAAAAAGCGCTGGCTGATCTCACTGCAACGCGCAGCGCTATCGAGCGCGCAATGTTCGACCCCTCAAGCGCCGACGCCGCTTTCGCCAAAATGACGATGACCGATCTGATGAAGCGTCGGGCCGAACTGGAAGGGCAGATCGAGGCGGCCGAGCAGAAATGGCTGACCGCCAGCGAAGCGCTCGAAACCGTGGAGGCCGCGGCATGAAGGAGCGGTTCGAACGCCACCGCCAGCCCTGGAAGGCCGAGGAGGTCGACAAGCTGCATACGCTGGCGAAAAAGGGCATGGGGCTTCAGGCCATCGCCAGAGCGTTGACCCGCAGCGAGGAATCGGTGCGCGATCGCGCCAAGCAGGACGGCCTGACGATAGCGAAGCTGCGGTGATTCTTTCCGGGGTATCACGATGACCAACGGCTATGACGCAATCATCCTGGGCGCTGGCGCTGCCGGGCTGATGTGCGCGGCCCAAGCGGCAGGGCGCGGACGGCGTGTGCTTCTCGTCGAGCAGGCCGATCAGCCGGGCAAGAAAATCCTGATATCGGGCGGTGGACGCTGCAATTTCACCAATATCCATACCGCGCCGGACCGCTATTTGTCGGCCAATCCGCATTTCGCCAAATCCGCGCTCAGCCGCTACACGCCGCAGGATTTTATCGCGCTGGTGGATGCCTATGGAATCGCATGGCACGAAAAGACGCTGGGGCAATTGTTCTGCGATGGGTCTGCGCGGCAGATCGTCGCTATGCTGCTCGCGGAATGTGAGAAAGCCGGAAGCGCAGGCGGCTTTGTCGAGCTGCTCTGCGGCCAGACACCCGGCGACGTCGATCATGCCGATGGCCTGTTTCGTATTGCTCTTGCGGACAGGGAGGTGACAGCCCCCGCGCTCGTCATCGCCACCGGTGGGCCGTCGATTCCGAAAATGGGCGCGACCGGCTATGCTTATGATCTGGCCCGTCGCTTCGGTCTGAAAGTCGTCGAGCCGCGCCCCGCGCTGGTGCCATTGACGCTGGGCGGTGACGAAGTGCTGTTCCGCGAACTGTCCGGCGTTTCCGCGGAAGTGATTGCGCGCGTCGGCAAGACCGCGTTCCGCGAGGCGGCCCTGTTCACGCATCGCGGCCTTTCCGGCCCCGCGATCCTGCAAATCTCGTCTTATTGGCGGCATGGCGATGCGGTCGGGATCGATTTCCTGCCCGATCATGCCGCAGGCTGGCTGGTCGAAGCCAAGCGCGCGACGCCCCGCGCGACTTTGCGCGGCGTTTTGCGCGATGCATTGCCCGACCGGCTGGCGGCAACGCTCTGCGAACAACTCGGCCTGGAGGGCGAACTCGGCCAACAGAGCGACCGCAATCTGGCGCAGGCGGAAGCGCGTTTGACCAATTGGCAATTTCGGCCTAATGGCACCGAAGGCTTCGCCAAGGCGGAGGTGACGATCGGCGGTATCAGCACAGCCGAACTGTCTTCAAAAACAATGGAAGCCAAACGCGTTTCTGGCCTGTATGCGATCGGCGAAGCGGTCGATGTAACCGGCTGGCTGGGTGGATATAATTTCCAATGGGCCTGGGCCAGCGGATGGGCCGCGGCGCAAGCCCTCTAACTTTTTTCAGCGCCCTTCAGGGCCATTAGATTTGCGAGATTCATGCCCTTTTCAAAACTTCCTCCGATCCTGGGTCAGGCTCTTTCCGAGCGCGGTTATGCTTCGCCGACGCCGGTGCAGGCCGCCGTGCTCGAACCCGATGCCATCGGGCGCGATCTCATCGTTTCCGCGCAGACCGGATCGGGCAAGACCGTCGCCTTTGGTCTCGCCATGGCCGATGATCTGTTGGGGGATAATGGCTCGGTCGGCCCCGCGAAGGCACCGCTGGCGCTGGTTATAGCCCCGACGCGCGAACTGGCGCTTCAGGTGAGCCGGGAACTGATCTGGCTCTATGGCAAGGCGGGCGCGCGCATCGCTACCTGCGTCGGCGGCATGGATGCCTCAAAGGAGCGCCGTTCGCTCGCTCAGGGCGCGCATATCGTCGTCGGCACGCCGGGCCGCCTGCGCGATCATCTTGAACGCGGCGCGCTCGATCTCTCGGCGCTGAAAGCTGCCGTGCTCGACGAGGCGGACGAAATGCTCGACATGGGCTTCCGTGAGGATCTGGAAGAGATACTCGACGCAACCCCGAACGAACGCCGCACCTTGTTGTTCTCCGCCACCATGCCCAAGCCCATCGTATCGCTGGCGAAGCGCTATCAGCGCGATGCGCTGCGCATCTCCACCGTGGGCGAAGAGCGCGGCCATGGCGACATTGCCTATCAGGCGGTCACCGTCTCGCCGTCGGAAATCGAATCGGCGGTGGTGAACCTGCTGCGTTTCCACGAAGCGGAAACGGCAATGCTGTTCTGCGCAACGCGGGACAATGTGCGGCATCTGCACGCGACCTTGCAGGAGCGCGGTTTCACAGTCGTGGCGCTGTCGGGCGAACATTCGCAATCCGAACGCAATCAGGCGCTGCAAGCGCTGCGGGACCGGCGCGCCCGCGTCTGCGTCGCCACCGATGTCGCTGCGCGCGGCATTGACCTTCCGACGCTCAGCCTTGTGGTCCATGTCGAAATCCCTCGCGATGCCGAGATATTGCAGCATCGCTCCGGCCGCACCGGGCGCGCGGGCAAGAAGGGCACGGCCGTGTTGATCGTGCCTTATCCCCGTCGCAAGCGGGTAGAATCGATGCTGCGCGGCGCGAAGATCAATGCCGAATGGATCGGCGCGCCCACGCCCGAAGCCATCCGTGAGCAGGATCGCAGCCGCTTGCTCGAAGCCTTGCTCGCGCCGATTGACTATGACGAGGAAGACCGCGCACTCGCCGCCCGTCTCCTTGCCGAGCGCAGCCCCGAAGATATCGCCGCCGCATTGGTGCGCGCCCACCGCGCCGCCATGCCGCAGCCCGAAGAGCTGATCGAGAACACGCCCGAAGCGCGCCGCGCCGCGCAAACCGAGCGGCACCGGCCCGGCTTCGAGGACACCATCTGGTTCCGCATGGACATCGGTCGCCGCCAGAATGCCGATCCGCGCTGGATATTGCCGTTATTGTGCCGTCGCGGCCACATCACCAAGAATGAGATCGGCGCGATCCGCATCGCGGCGGGCGAGACCCATTTTCAGGTGCCGCGCGCGATAGCGGGGAAATTTGCCGAAGCGCTGGCCCGCACCGCCAACCCCGATGGAGAGGATGAAAGCGGCATCCGCATCGAGCAATCCGAAGGTCCGCGCGAGGAAGCGCGCGAACGGGGCAGGGACGGGAACAGGGGCGCTCGCCCGGATCGCTCCTCTGCCCGCCCGCCGCATCATGACGCAAAGCCCTTTCGCAAGGGACCGCCGAGAAAGACGCTGACGAGCGCTCCCCGAGGCGCCGCGCCTGCCGGAGCGCCCAAGCCCTTCCACAAAGGCAAGAAAAAGCGCCCGGAGGGCGGCCCCGGCCGCAGATGAGAAGCTGTAGATGAGTGTGACGCCGCGCATATTGGTGGACGCCGATGCCTGCCCGGTGAAGGACGAGGTCTATAAGGTTGCCTGGCGTCATGAAGTGCGTGTCACGATCGTCAGCAACAGCCCGATCCGCATCCCCGATCATCCGCTGATCGACCGTGTCGTGGTGAGCGACGGCTTCGATGCGGCGGACGACTGGATCGCGGAAGCATGCGACGTCGCTAGCATAGTCATCACCGCCGACATATTGCTGGCGGATCGTTGCCTGAAGGCAGGAAGCTCGGCGCTCGCTCCGACCGGCAAGCCCTTCACCACCAGCTCCATCGGCGGCGCCATCGCCACCCGGGCCATCATGGCCGATCTGCGGGCGGGCGGCGATCAGATCGGCGGCCCCGCGCCCTTCACCAAGGCTGATCGTTCGCGGTTTCTGCAGGAGCTGGATACGGCTCTTGTCCGCCTCATGAAGCGCCGATAGGCTCCAGTTCAGCTCTCTGAGTTCGCCGCGCCAGCTTTCGCCCCGGCTTTTCAATGCCATGATAGAGCGCCACCGACGCTATGAAAGTCAGGGCAAGGAACAGCGCGATCTGCATTGGCGGGATATTGGCGGCGTCTTCGACAGCCACGATCTTGAACCAGATGAATAGCATATAATGCACGAGATAGGTCGCGTAGCTGATCTCGCCGAGATAGACGAGCGCGCGCCATACGGGGGAGGGGCGGTCCTGCCACCCGCTGCGCGAGCCTTGCGCGATCAGGAATATGCCCGCCGCCGCCATGGCCGGGAAGGCCCATAGCTCGCGCGACGCGTCGCCGCTCCAAGCCAGCCCCGCGCCCACGAGCACAAGCAGCGCGATCCCGACCGGCATTCTCTCCCGTCGATCCGCGCAGCGCAGCCACAAAGCGCACAACATGCATCCCGCGCTGAACTCGAACAGGCAACGGACAAGCCCGAATTGCGGAATATCCTCGCCCAGATCGGCCAGCCCGGCACTGCGTAGCCATGCCGCCATCACGCCAATTGCCGCTGCAATGCCTGTCACCAGCGCCCAGCGCGGCGCGCGCGCGATCGGCGTGGCGATGACGATCAGCGGGAAGATCAGATAGGCCGCGAATTCGGTGCTGATCGACCAGGCCGGGTGGTTCCATGTCAATTCGCTGGTGAATCCCCAGTTTTGCAGCATCATGATATGCAGCGGTAACTCGCCCCAGGGATAGCCGCTCGCATCGCGATCAGTCGCGTTCAGCAGTGCCGCAAACAATATCGTCAACGCCAATATCGTTCCATAAAGCGGATAGATGCGCGCCGCGCGCCGCTTCAGAAAGGCCGGAATGGCGCGCGCACCGCTTTCCAGCATCGCCTCATGCGTCGAGAGATAGATGACGAAGCCCGACAGCAGGAAGAAGAAATCGACCGCGAGATAGCCCTTGTCCACCACCGCCATGACGCCGCCGGGCAGCCAGGGCGTGCCGCTGCGGATGTGGAACAGCACCACCATCCACGCCGCCAGCCCGCGTGCGGCGGTGAGGCCATGGATATGCGCCTTGGCGTTCATGCCAGCGCCTTGTCCGTTGCGGCAGGAACGAAGATCGGCTCGGCCAGCTCTTCCTTGCGCCGCCGCGCCAAATAGGTGGAAAGCCCGATTTGCAGCGCGAGCAACATGAATATGAACGGCTGATACGCAATGCCGATGAACGCCGCGCCCAGCAGATAGATGAGATGCCCTTGCTGCAACGCCAGCGCCAGCGGCGCGATCCAGCGATGCTCCGTATCCGTCCGCTTCTTGTAAAGCGCATAGATGCGGTGCGTCATAATGAGTGAAATAACGTGAATCAGCGTCCAGAGCGCAAGGCCGGGATAACCCTGTTCGCCCAGCATCTCGAAATAGGCGCTGTGGTAGGCGCGGCCCTTTTCGGTGATGGTTTCGCGGACCCTGCGTTCATGCCCTTTTTCGCCCACGGTGCGCACCGCGTCATAGGTGAAGCTGTTAGCGCGATAGGCATCGAAGCCGCCGCCCAGCGGGTGCGTCTTCACATAATCGAGCGTCCATTTCCACACCTCGATCCGGGTCGAGGCGCTCTGGTCGCCCTGATAATTTTTGATCGTGCCCATGCGCTCGGTAAAGCTGCTGGGCAGGAACGGGATGGACACAAGCGCGAGCACCGCCAGCCCCGCGCCATAGAGAAAGCGCTTCTCGCTGCGCCACAATATCAGGCCGCCGAGGAAAAGAATGCACAGCAGGCCGGTGCGTGTCACCGTGCCGATGGGAATGAGCAGGCATGCGCCCGCGAGCGCGAAGGCATATAGCTTGACGGTCCAGTGCGGCCTGAAGATCGTGCCATATTTCGCCAGCCAGAAGATGAGCGGAATGATGGCGATGGCAACGGTCGATATGGTCGATCCTTCATACAGGCCGCTATTGTCCTCGACCATAAGGTTAAGCTCGCCATAGCCGCCGCCCGACAAAACGGTCTTGATCGCGCCGGTGACGATGATCGTGCTGGCGCACAGAACGAGCGTCAGCGCCAGCGCCTCGATGCGCAGCCGCGTGCGCAAGGTGAGCGGCAGGAAGATCGCAAAGACGAGCGATTTCCACACCCATCCCCATTTGCTCGCCGCATCTATCGGGAAATCGGCATGGCTGGTCGTGTTCGCGCACCAGATCAGCAACATCACCATCAGCGCCTGTCGCCAGGAAAAACGGCTGTCGCGCTTGTCGTCGATCGCCGCCCAGCCGAGAAAGGCGAAGCCGAACGCTATGGCCGAGATCGGGATCGAATTGAGCAAAAAATAGCTCAGCCGCTGGGGCGAAACGATGTCGATATAGGCATAAACCAATACGAACAGAAACGGTCGCTTGAAGGAAATCGCAAAAAAGCCTGCGAGGAACAGAAGGAAGAAGATATCACGCATCGGTCGGCGCAGTATCCGAGCGGGAAGCCGCTGCCGGTTCCTCGTGGTCGAGGTCCGGGCGCGCGAGCAGGCGCCAGCATGCAAGGAACAGCAGCCCATGGCTCAGCAATATGGAGAAAGTGTCGATCATTTCCCGCGTTCCGCGCTATCCGGCATGCCTGACGGGCGAATATTGCCCATGCCCCGGCGTCCCGTCATAGCCAATCGGGGTTGACGCTGCGTTAAATATTTTCGGGCAGAGGGCAAGGGGACGGAAAGGCTGGGGTTTGGAGTGCGATGACGCGAATATTGCATATACTCGATCACAGCCTGCCGATGCACAGCGGCTACACCTTTCGCACCCGCGCGATATTGCGCGCACAGGTGGCGCAGGGATGGGATGTCCGCGCTCTGACCGGCCACCGTCATGTCGCAAAGGGGCCGGAAATCGAGACGGTCGATGGCCTGACCTTTTACCGCACCACGGCGCGGCGCAAGAGCGGCCTCCCGATCCTGCGCGAATGGCGCGAGATTGCCGACCTGGAAGCGGCGATAGAACGACTGGTTCAGCAATGGCGGCCCGACATCATCCACGCCCATTCGCCAGTGTTGAACGCTATTGCCGCGCAACGTGTCGCGTGTCGCCACAATATTCCCAATATCTATGAAATCCGCGCCTTCTGGGAAGACGCCGCCGTCGGCAATGGCACCGGGACGGGGGGCAGCGCACGGTATCGTGCGACGCGCTGGCTCGAAACGCGCGCGGTGCGCCGCGCCGATGCCGTGGCGGTCATCTGCGAGGGGCTGAAAAACGATCTCATATCGCGCGGCATCGATCCGGCAAAGATCATCGTCTCGCCCAATGGCGTCGATATGGAGATGTTCGGTGATCCGGTGCCGCCCGATCCTGCCCTGCGCGCGCGGCTTGGTCTCGATGACGCGGAAGTGATCGGTTTTATCGGCAGCTTCTATGATTATGAGGGGCTCGATGATCTCATCGCCGCTATGCCGTCATTGGTTGCCGCGCGGCCAAAGGCGAAACTGCTGCTCGTCGGCGGCGGCCCGCGTGAGGAGGCGTTGCGTGCGCAAGCGCTCGCATCCCCCGTCGCCGATGCGATCCGCTTCGTCGGCCGCGTGCCGCATGACGAGGTTGAGAAATATTACAGTCTCACCGACATTCTCGCCTATCCGCGCAAGGCAATGCGCCTCACCGAGCTGGTAACGCCCTTGAAGCCGCTCGAAGCCATGGCGCAGGGCAAGCTGGTCGCCGCGTCCTCGGTGGGTGGGCACCGCGAACTGATCGGGGACGGCGTGACCGGAACATTGTTCGCACCCGACAACCCCGCCGCGATCGCCCATGCTCTGTCCGGTTTGCTGGCCGACAGGTCGGGCTGGGAAAAACGCCGCAAAACTGCCCGGGCCTTCGTCGAAAATGAACGAAACTGGGCATCGAACGTCACCCGTTATCGGCCTGTTTACCAAAATCTGCTTGAAAGGGGTGGCGGACGCAAGGGGTTCGCGGGCTGAAGGATCGGGTAAAGAGCGGTGAAGCGACGTGATGCCAATGCGATATTGATCGCTTTTGCCGCCGTCAGCGGAGCTGTGGTAGCCTATAGCCTGCCCCTCCGGCTCTATGAGGTCGTCCTCTCGGCCAGCGGCGTATCGGAGATGATTCCCGCCGCCGCGCCTCCTCTCGGAACTACCGCAGACATATCGATCATGGTCGCCGCCGCAATACTGTGCGCCATGCTGGCCGCCTTGTTGCTCCCTGCGAGCAAGAGCGGCGAAGCAGGGCGCAAGAAAAGGAATTTTATGACGTTCGCATTTTCCAAACTGGCCTTCCTCACGCGCCGTGCGGGGTTTCGGAAAGGACCGCTCAGCCTGGAAGACAACAGCCCGGTTTTCGAAATGGACGCCGCCCCGTCCGTGCGCCGGTCAGATGCGCACCCGGACGCCCCGCCGCGCCCGCCCGTATTTGCAAGCCGCGATCTGGGCGGCGAAGCGCTGCCGCGGGCCGGATATAGGGAGGAGTTTGCCGACGATATGCCAGAGCCCATGGTGCAGGATATTACCGGGCTTTCGATGCCGCGCGCGCCCGAACCCTTGCCATGGGATGCAATCGAGCAGGAAATGAGCCGTCTGCTTGCGAACACCCGTTCAACCGCCCATGCGAACCCGTCAGACGACGACAACCGGGAAATGCCATCGATTCAGGAACTTGTGGACCGGCTGGAACGCGGCATCGCCGCGCGCCGAAGCCATAGCCAGCCCTACAGCGAGCCGGATGTGCCGATCGGTCCAACAATAGCCTCGGCAATGGATTTTCCGCATCAGGCAGACAATGATCCGGCCTTAGCCGCAGATAGCCCTGAAAGACTACCTGAAGGGCTTGAAGAGGCCTTGGCGGCTTTGCGCAACATAACCGCCAGAGAGAGATAACGAAGAACAGTAAACGGGGAATTCGGAAGCCGGAAGAAACGCGCTCCAGGATCGGGCGATCCGAAATCATGCCTCGCTTTGCGCCAGCTCGTCCTTCAATTCCGCGATCAGGTCCGTCATATGGGGGAGACGCCCCTCCTCTTCGCGCAGGATGGCCCTGAAGAGCCTGTGTTTATAGTCTTGTGCAGTCGCCTCCAGAGTGTTGCCCGGCACGGTGGAAACTATGATATCCACCAGCCGTTCCGCGCCATGCAGCCGCCCCCACAGATAGTCGTTTTCGCGATAGACACGGCTGAAGAACGCGCCGAAATTATTGAATTCAATGCCTTTGAGCACGGCCTCCGCGCCGCCGCTGCGCAGCGCCGAACAATCCTCCGGCGAGATGCGGTCGACCTTGATCGGGTCAAACTCGTCCAGTCCCTCACCCTGAAGCATGGGCAGGGTAGCGATGTCGTAAAAGGGAAAGCCGAGATAGGTGAGCAGCATAAGGCGACGCTCGCCCTTGGGCAGTTCGGCCAGAGCATCGGCCAGCATCGCCTCGACGGCAATATCCTTCCCCTTGAGATCGCGCTCGGCGGCAAGCTCCTGCGCCGCATGAGCCGGGTCGATGGCCGTCGCCTCGGCGCTTTGCACCATCACTTCCGAATAATAATCGCTGGCCTCGCACTCCTGATACAGCGCGAGAGCGGTATAAATCGCCTTGCGCATGATCCCCACCGCATCCTGAAGTTCCGGATCATGGCGATCGATCGCTTCGGTCAGGCGGCGCGCCATGAAACGCAGGCGACGAACGCGAAAGCCCACATCATGATCGCGAAAAAATGTGACGATTTCCGGCCGCACGCCGCCTTTGCGCTCTTCGCGCATCTGGTCGAGGTTGCTGACGCGGATATGCGACCACAGCGCCTGACGAAAGGCTTCGCGCTGCACCGGGCCGCCGTCGCCGCCGAGGAGGAAGAGCATGGTCGCCATTTCCTCAACTACTGCTGACAGCTTGACATGCGCATAAGCCGGATAGGCAAAGCCCGCATTGCTGGCCGCCTGAAGCTGCGCCTTGGCGCGCCACGCGGCGAGGCGGGCAGGGGTAGGCCTGTCGAGAAACAAGGTGCGCCCGAAGGTCGTCTCGATTTCGCGCTCAATCTCCTCGCGCAGCGCGTCGGTGATGCGGCGCATACGGCGAATAGTGCGTGATCGCGCCTCGATGGCTTCGAGATTGTCGCGGATCGGCTGTTCGCGCGGAATGTCGCTCAACGAACCGAATATGGTGCGGAAAAAGCCGGGAAGGGGGGTCGATTCGCTGGCCTCGGCCTCGCTCTGGCGCCTCCCCGACCGGGTAAGGGCGAAGGCGCGGCCGGTTGGCTTGGGGTCGATATAGACGAAACGCCTGTCGATCTCGCGCCGGGCGGGGCGGTTTTTGAGCGCGGCGATGGCGGGTGCGAAGGGCGCGTTGCTCAGCACCGACCCGTCGATTAATATGGCGTCCTCCGCCCGCTTGAGGGTGCTGTGCATCGGCAGGGCGCGGGTGAGGAAACGGTCGCGCCCCGGCCAGACGCGCTTGAGCCGGGTCAGCACCTTGTCCAGTTCGTGCACCGTAAAGGGCGGGAAGGCTCCGGGGAAGCTCGCGGTTGCGCGCGCGGCAAAGGTCAGTTCGGCCGGGTCGGCGAGCGTACCCTGCCGATGCTTGGTGCGAAAATGGAGCGTCAGGCGATGCTCCATCTCCATGACCGTAGGCGGGCTGTTGAGCCGCAGCATTTCGGGATAGCCCTCGAAATCGGTCACCGTCACCATCAGGTCGAGTGGATAGGCTTGCGGCAGGAGCGGGCGATCGCGCGGCGACGAGGCCATGCTGTCAAAGGCATCGAGCAGCATGCGGGTGAATATCTTGCCGCCGAACGGAGGCTGGAACCAGCGCGAGCGAATGAAGCTGGAAAGCTTGTGGCGTACCTCTTCGCGGGTGTCCGGTGCGACGGTGCGCTCGACCGCGTCGCCGCGCCTGCGCGCGACCATCCACACAAGCGGCTGCGCCCAGAATTTCGAGAAACGCTGCGCCGGGCGCGCATCGGGATCGAGCAGCTTTTCGACATCGGCATTGCTGAGCCACAGTTCGGTCAGCGGTTCGATCGACTGGCCGGTTTCGATCGCCTGCGCCAGAAAGATGCTGTTGATGCCGCCCGCACTCGCGCCTGCGACGATGTCGATGACGATGCGCACCCGCAGCTCCGCCTGCTGTTCGATTTGGCGCAACAGATCGGCATAGATCGAAACGACGCTATCGGCAGGCGGCGGCGTATTTCCGTGAAAATCGCGGCTGGCGCGGGCGAGATGCCATATTTCCTTGGTGATGCCATGCATATAGATGGCGAGGCTGATGCCGCCATAGCATATCAGGGCCAGCCTCAGTTCCTTCTCCCGCATGGCGCAAGAGTGGCATGTTCATAACTGTTTGTCGAGGGTAGCGCGCCGAGGAAACGGCACGATCAGAACAGCCCTTCTAGCACCTGATCGCGCGGGCGATGACCATCCACCCAGGTGCGGATATTGGCGATCACCTTGTCGCCGGTCGCCTCGCGGCCTTCATAGGTGGCGGAGCCCATATGGGGTTTCAGGACGACATTGGAGAGCGCGAGCAAGCGCGAATCGACGGCGGGTTCATGCGCATAGACATCAAGGCCCGCGCCCCCGATGCGCCCGGTTTCGAGCGCCTCGATCAGCGCTTCCTCGTCATAGACCTCCGCGCGCGATGCATTGATGAGATAGGCGTCGGGTTTGAGCAGGCCGATGCGCCGCGCGTCAATCATGCCGCGGCTGTCGTCGTTGAGCGGGCAGTTGATTGAAACGAAATCGCTGGTGGAAAGCAGTTCGTCGATCGAATCAACCCACGTGGCCCGGGTCGCTCTCTCCACGCTTTCAGGCAGGCGATGGCGATTATGATAGGCGATACTCAGGCCGAACGGAGCAGCGCGCAGTGCTACCGCCTGACCGATGCGGCCCATGCCGATGATACCCAATGTCTTGCCGCCGATGCGATGGCCGAGCATGCCCGACGGGCTCCACCCTTTCCACTCGCCAGAGCGGATCAGCTTCTCCCCCTCGGCGAGGCGGCGCGGCACGGCGATAATCAGCGCCATCACCATATCGGCGGTGTCTTCGGTCAGCACGCCCGGCGTATTGGTGACGATGATGCCTTTGGTCCGGGCCGCGGCAAGGTCGATATGATCGACACCATTGCCGAAGTTGGCGAGCATCTGAAGGCGCTCGGGGGCCCCCGCGATCAATTCCGCGTCGATATGATCGGTCACGGTGGGCACCAGAACATCGCAATCCGCCATCGCTGCGGCAAGCGCGGCGCGGTCCATCGGCGTATCGGTCGGGTTGAGCACCGTATCGAACAATTCGCTCATGCGCGCCTCGACCGATGCCGGCAGGCGACGAGTGACGATCACTCTGGGGCGGGTGGGGCGCGGTTTTTTTGTCATGACTATCGCGCTAATCCCATGGGGCGGGCAAGGTCAAGCCCGATGGCGCGAGCGGCGGGTCATGGATATGATATACAGCCCATTTCGCAAATATCTTGTGCGACAGGGGCTGTTGCCGGTATCAGGCAGGCGTGGCCTATCGAGATAGAAATCTGCCGGGAATATATGTCGCTGTCATGAGGACAGTATGTTGCCTTATGGCTATGCTGGTTCTGATGCCGGACATCGGCCACGCGGACACCAAGACGCCGCCTTATTGGGCGTCCATATCGACCAACGAGGCGCGAATGCGGGTAGGTCCCAGCCTCGATTACCCTTCCAACTGGGTCTATCATCGCCGCGATCTGCCGGTGAAGGTGGTGCAGATCCTCAATAACTGGCGCAAGATCGAAGATCCGTCGGGCACGCAGGGCTGGATGCATGTCCGCCTGCTCAGCGATACGCCGACGGCGATAGTGTCGATCGATCAAGGCGAGATGCACGACAAGCGCAGCGACAGCGCGCGGCTGGTCTACAGGGTGGAGCAGGGCGTTGTCGGACGGGTGAGCCGGTGCGACGATGGCTGGTGCCAGTTCGATGTCGCGGGCAAGCGCGGTTTCATCCGTGCATCGTCGCTGTGGGGCGCGGTTGAATAACCGCGCTGGAAATATGCATAGTCTTGCCCGGTTGATCCTCCTGCTTTTTGCCGCCGCGCTGGCGGCAGGGGGCGGGCATGTGCATGCGCAATCGTCCGCTTTTGGCGTCGGCGCGGGAACACCGCATATCAGCGCGCGGCTGGAGGCTGAAAATCCCCGCCCCGCGCCCGGCGACACCGTGACGCTCGCTATTCTGATGGACCCTGAGCCCGGATGGCATGGCTATTGGGAAAATCCCGGCGATGCCGGCAAGCCGCTGGAGCTGGACTGGACATTGCCCAAGGGCGCGAGCGTGGGCGCGCTGCGCTATCCGGTGCCGCAAACTCTGGTGTTCGGCGGCCTGATGAACCATGTCTATGAGGCGCGCTACGCGGTGCTGGTCGATCTCAAGCTGCCAAAGGACATGATGGCGGGAGCGCCTCTGCCGATCCGCGCCAAGGCGGACTGGCTGGCCTGCACGGACAGCATCTGCGTGCCCGAACAGGCCGAACTGGCGCTTGATCTTGTGGTAGGAAATCCGACATCGGCTGCGCCTCAAAATCAGGCGCGTTTCGATGACTATCGCCGCAGTCTGCCGCGTCCGCTGGGCGGGCAGGCGGTGTTCGCGGCGAAGCAGGACGGCCTTGTCGCTCTTTCCATTCCTTTTCCGCGCGCCGCGAAGATCGAGAAACCGCATTTCTTCCCGCTGAACGAAGGCGCGAAAAGCTATGCCGCCGCGCAGCGCATCGTGCGTGAGGGAGACAGGCTATTCGTCGAACTGCGCGATTTTCCCGCGCTGAAACCGCCGCTCCGGGGAATCTTGCGCATCGGCCCCGATCAGGGCGTGATGATCGATGCGCAGGCGGGCTCTGTCGCCATGCCCGCCGCCGCGTCGAGCGATACCGAAGCGCGCATCGGCTGGCGGCTGATCGCGCTCAGCCTGTTGGGCGCGGTGGCGGGCGGGCTGGTTCTCAACATCATGCCCTGCGTCTTTCCCATTCTCAGCATCAAGGCGATGAGCCTGATCCGCAGCCATGCCTCGCCTGCCCATGCGCGCGCCGAAGCATGGGCCTATGCGGCGGGCGTGATGCTTACCTGCATCATGCTGGGCGGCGCGGTGCTGGGGCTGCGCGCGGCGGGCGCGAGCGTGGGCTGGGCGTTTCAGTTGCAAAGCCCGCTGGTGATTGTCGCCTTGCTGTCGCTGTGCGTGGCGATTGCGCTCAATCTGGCGGGTCTGTTCACGCTCGCCCCGGTGCGTCTCGAGGGCAATCTGACGACGCGGCGTGGACTCTCCGGCGATTTCTGGGCGGGCGTGCTGGTCGCGTTCGTGGCGACGCCTTGCACCGGGCCCTTCATGGCGACGGCGCTGGGCACGGCCTTGCTGCTGCCGCCCGTCGCGGCGCTGGCCATCTTCGCCGGACTGGGGCTGGGCATTGCGCTCCCCTTCCTGCTGCTGGCCTATGTTCCGGCGCTGCGCGCGCGCCTGCCGCGTCCCGGCGTCTGGATGGAGCGGGTGCAGCGCTGGCTTTCGGTGCCGATGCTGCTGACAGCGGCGGCGCTGCTCTGGCTGCTCTCGCGGCAGGCAGGCTGGGCTGGACTGGGCATAGGCGCGATTGTGGCGGCGTTGACCACTGCGGTACTATGGTGGCTTGGGCGGCGACAAAAAGAGCCGGGCAGGCGCGCCGGAACGATCGCGGCTTTTGTCTGCATCGCTGTTGCCGCAGGCGGAATAACGGCCCTGCATTTCATGCCGCAGGAGAACAGGGCGGCACCCCCTTATGCCGCCAATGCCTTTTCGGAAAGCGCGCTCGCGCGGGCGCGCGCATCGGGCAAGCCGCTGTTCCTCTATTTCACCGCCGACTGGTGCCTCAGCTGCAAGGTCAATGAAGCCAGCGCGATCGACCGGCAGGAGGTGCGCGCGGCGTTCGAGAAGAAAGATGTGCAGACTCTCGTAGGCGACTGGACCAATGGCGACCCAGCGATCACGCGCTTTCTCGAAAGTCATGGCCGTTCGGGCGTGCCGCTTTACCTCTGGTATCCGGCGGGCGGAGGCGATCCACGAGAATTGCCGCAGATTCTGACGCCAACGATGCTCGTCGATCTGGCGAACCAGACACGATGAAGGGCAAGCAGCGCGCCGATCAGTTGCTCGTCGAACGTGGCCTTGCCGAAAGCCGCGCGCGGGCGCAGGCGCTCATCCTTGCGGGGCTGGTCTATCATGGCGAGCGCAAGGTCGAAAAGGCGGGGCAGGCGCTCGCGCTCGATGCGGTTCTCGATGTGCGCGGGCGGGATCACCCATGGGTGTCGCGGGGCGGCATCAAGCTCGCTTATGGCCTGGATCATTTCGACTGGGATGTCGCGGGCGCGGTGGCGATGGATGTCGGCAGCTCGACCGGCGGCTTTACCGATGTATTGCTCACCAAAGGCGCGGCACGCGTCTACGCCATCGATAGCGGCACCAACCAGCTCGCGTGGAAGCTGCGTACCGATCCGCGCGTGGTCGTGCATGAACAAACCAGCGCCCGCATATTGACGGCGGCGCATATCCCCGAACCCATCGACCTGTTCGTATGCGATGCGAGCTTCATATCGCTTGCCAAGGTGCTGGAGCGGCCCTTGTCCTTCGCGGCGCCGCACGCCCGGCTGCTGGCGCTCATCAAACCACAGTTCGAGGCGGGTCGCGATGAAGTCGGCAAGGGTGGGGTGGTGCGCGATCCTGCCGTGCATATGCGCGTGTGCGAGGAGGTTCGCGCATGGATCGAAACGCAGGGCTGGACAGTGCAAGGCATTGTCCCCAGTCCGATCACCGGACCGGAAGGCAATATAGAATTTCTCATCGCGGGCGAGCAATAATGGGACATAGCTTTCCAAAGGCTTAGGACAAGCATCTTGCAGCGCAGCGAAAAACTCCCCACAGTCCCGGGTGTCGGGCGACCATGGATTCGAGACAGGGATTTCGTCCGTATGATGTCGTCTGTCGGGGTGCGAAAGCGGAAAGTCCGAACCGAATGAACGAAATAGCTTCGCAAAGTCAGCTTCGCATGTCCTATTTGCGTTGGGCGCTGTTTACCGTTCCGGTCATCAGCTTTCTCGGCTTTCTTTCCGGCCGGATCGCCAATAGCGGCTATCAGAATCGCTGGTTTGCGGCGCTCGTGAAGCCTGATTTCATGCCGCCGGGATGGGCTTTTCCGGTGGCGTGGGGCGTTATCTATGTGCTTCTCGGCCTCGCGGTCGCGGTGATATTGCATGCTCGCGGGGCACGGATGCGCGGCATTGCCATTACGCTGTTCGTTGTACAGCTGCTTTGCAATTATGCATGGTCACCGCTGTTTTTCCGCATGCATCAGGTAACGGAAGCGTTCTGGCTGATCCTCGTGATTTTCGGGCTTTCGTCGCTGACGGCCTTCCTGTTCGCGCGCATCCGTCCCGCCGCGGCATTGATGATGCTGCCCTATCTCGGATGGCTGATTTTCGCGGCCATGCTGACGCAGAGTATCGCGCAATTGAACCCGGATGCGTCAAGGCTTGTTGTTCCCGCTCTCAAAACCAATATATGACCCCAGACCACAGGAAGATTTGAGGCTTATATGCAGAGCGAGAACCGCTTTTTCGACGATCTCGGCAAGATCATAAACGGTGCGGCGGGAACCATCGCGGGCATGGGCCGCGAATTCGAGAGCAATGCGAAGGAAAAGGCGCGCGAATGGATGGCGGGCATGGATTTCGTCAGCCGCGAGGAGTTTGAAGCGGTCAAGGCGATGGCCGCCACCGCGCGCGAGGAAGTGGAACAACTGAAAGCGCGGCTGGCGGCTCTGGAAAGCGGACAGACCCCCGCACCTGCACGTAAAACTGCCCCGAAAACGCCGCGCACCGCGAAGAAAATCTGACCGCCCCGCCTTTTATCGACAGCTTATCCACAGGTTTTTCCACCGATTTGCCGTATAAATAGCGGCATTGAGGTGCTACAGCGCCTTACGGGCGGTTATACGAGGCGTTGATCTAGAAAGTCATGATGGGGAACGACGAATTCGAGCAAGACGGCAATGAAGCCGAGCCGCTGGACATGCTCGCGAGCTATTTCGAGGCGAATGGCTGGGCATTTCAGCAAAATGGCGAGGACGAGATTGCCGCCACGACGCAGGGAAGCTGGACTCAATATGAGATCCGGGCGATCTGGCGCGAGGAAGATCAGGTGCTTCAACTTCTGGTCCTGCCCGACATTCGCGTGGCGGATGAAAAGCGCACGGCCATCTACGAAGCGATCGGCCTCATCAATGAACAGCTCTGGCTCGGCCATTTCGAGCTGTGGTCCAGCACCGGCGTCGTTTTGTTCCGCCATGGCGCATTGCTGGGCAATGGCGATACGCTGAGCCTCGATCAGGCGCAATTGCTGGTCGAGGCCGCGCTTGATGAATGTGAGCGTTTTTACCCGGTGTTCCAGTTCGTGCTGTGGGGCGACAAGACGCCCGCCGAGGCAATCGTCGCCAGCATGATCGAAACCCGCGGCGAAGCCTGAGCGGGGCCAATTACGATGCTGGAGACGTTCGACAGGCCGGTCATTCTCATCGGGTGCGGCAATATGGCGGGCGCGATGCTGGCGCGCTGGCTGGAGTGCGGGCTTGATCCGGCGCGGGTAACGGTTGTCGATCCGGGCCGGAAGGATATTGCGCCGGGCGTGACGCTGCTTTCTGCATTGCCCGCTGACTTGCCTGCGGACGCGATCCTGTTGCTGGGCGTCAAGCCGCAATCCCTGCCCGATGTCGCGCCCGTCCTGGCTCCGTTGCTCGATGACGGCAAAACCATCATTTCCATGCTCGCGGGTGTATCGATCGAGACTTTGCGCGCGGCCTTGGGCGAAGGAGCGGAGCTTGTCCGCATTATGCCCAATATGCCGGTGTCGCTCGGCAAGGGTGTGTGCGCCCTCTATGCCGATCCAACGACGACCAATAGTGCGCGCGGGGCAGCGGAACAGTTGTTGGCGCCCCTTGGCTTGGTCGAATGGATCGCTGACGAAGGCGATTTCAATCTGGTAACGGCGGTAACGGGCTGCGGTCCGGCCTTTGTCTTTCGGTTCATTGATGCGCTGGCGCAGGCGGCAAGGACGCTTGGCATGGAGGAAGGGCAGGCCCGGCGCTTCGCCATGGCAACCGTGCAGGGCGCGGCCAGTCTTGCGGCGCAGGCGGATGAACCCCCGGCCACATTGGCCGACCGGGTGGCGAGCAAAGGCGGCATGACCCGCGAAGGGCTCGATGTGCTCGATGCCGATGAGCGGCTGGTCGCGCTCCTGTCCGAAACATTGCGCGCGGCGCGCAACCGGGGCGTGGAATTGGAAAAGCTCTCTAGCTAGAGCGAGCAGCGTGAAATTTGAATCCCCTTTTCCCGTTCATCCTGAGTAAGGACCGAGCTTGTCGAGGGCCTGTATCGAAGGACCCTTCGATACGCCGCTTCGACAAGCTCAGCGGCTACTCAGGGCGAACGGGTCAGATTTAAGGCTCGACGCTTTAGCTATCGCGCAACGCAGCGACCATAGGGCGGTCCTGCTCCGGGATCAGTCCTTCCAGTACCTGCCAGAAACCGCTCACCGAGCCTTGGCCTGCCTGGACATAGGCGGATGCCATCTTCGCGCGCAGCGACGCGAACAGCACCGCTTCCAGTTTCGCGCCTTCTTCGGTCAGCCGCAGCAGCTTTTGCCGCCGATCCTGCTTTCCCTGCCGTGTTTCGACCAGACCGCGATCGATCAGGTCGTTCAGGACGCGACCGAGCGATTGCTTGGTGATGGCAAGCAATGCGAGCAGTTCGTTGATCATCAGATCGGGCTGGCGCGCGATGAAATAGAGCGCGCGATGATGCGCCCGGCCCAATCCTTGCTTCGAGAGATCGTCATCGATGGAGCGAGTCATGTTGCTATAGCCGAAATATAGCAGCTCGATGCCACGCCGGATTTCGTCTTCGCGCAGGAAGAGGGGGGATGCTGTCGAGCCGGATAATGCCATAGGTCAGCAATGTTGACCGGTTTTCGCGCCTTTGGCAAGGGGCAAGGTCGGGGTGGGCTGAGAGCGCGCATAATCATCCGCGATGATTTTGCATTTCCCCTGTTCCCTTTCGCGCCACAGACGTTATATGCCGTTGCGACAGCGCCTATTGGCGCTTTTTCATTGATGTTGGGGCGTCGCCAAGCGGTAAGGCAGCGGCTTTTGATGCCGCCATGCGCAGGTTCGAATCCTGCCGCCCCAGCCAATAACAGGCCTCCCCGGCTCAGGCGGGGGTCGTTATCGGCAGATATTTGCCGTCGAGGAACAGTATCGGGTCTATCTTGCCCGAAACATAGACCGCCATCACATCGCCAATCACGACATCATGGGTTCCATAGGCCAGACGCTGGGCCTGTTTGCAGACTATCGCCGCTTGCGCGCCCTTCAATATGGGCGGCTGGCCCGGCTGATCCTCCCATTCCGCACCTTCGAAACGGCCTTCTCCTTGCGGCTTGGCCCAGCAATTATTGGCAAGCTCGATTTGCGAGAGATGGGGAATGTTGATGCAGAAATCTCTGCCCGCTTCCACCGGAGGATAAAACGATGCGGTGCGGTTGATGCAGACAAGCATACTGGGCGGATCGAAGCTCAATGAGGTGACGGACGTTGCCGGCATGGCATAGCGCACGCCGTTTTCGTCCGTTGCTGAAATGATCGAAACCGCACTGGCAAAGCCGCGCATCGCCATGCGCAGATTTTGCTGAATTTCCGCCTGATCCATCATCTTGTATGCGCGCTCCACTGCTCGTCGTTGATTCTCGATTTCCGCAATAGCGGTATTTTCGGGATTCGCGCAATGGAAGGGGGGATACGCAATCAGACCGCGCGCGGTTCCTTTTGTATGGCAACAGCGGCTTGCGCGGATCGTTTCCGAATGTGAGTCGCCTCTCCGATCAGCAGCAGCGCCGCGCCATCGCCGATGGCTTTTGCGGCAATGGGCAGCAGGTCGAGCCGGGTATGGACGAGCCGTTCGTCGGGCAGGCTGACATTTTCCGCGACCAGCACCGGCGTCGCACCGGGCAGGCCAGCGGCAATCAGTTGCGCAGAAACCTCGCGCGCCGCCGCCTTGCCCATATAGACGGCGACCGTTGCCTGCGGATCGGCAAGCGCCTTCCAGTCGAGATCGAGCGCTTCGCCCGCGCGCGCATGCGCCGTCACCAGAGTCAGCTTGCGCGCAAGACCGCGCAACGTGAGCGAGATGCCCGCGCTGGCCGAAGCCGCCGATGCCGCCGTGATACCGGGGCAGATGCGCACGGAAATGCCATTCTCGATGCAGCTCTGCATTTCCTCGGCAGAGCGGCCGAATATGGACGGATCGCCGCCCTTGAGCCTCACCACCCGCTCGCCATCCTGCGCCGCGCGCACCAGCAGATCGTTGATACTGTCCTGCGGTTTCGAATGGCGCCCCGAACGCTTGCCCACGGGGACCAGCCTGACATGAGCAGGAATGATATCGAGCACGCCTTGCCCCACCAACGCGTCATAGAACACCACGCTTGCTGCGCGCAGCAGGCGCTCGGCCTTGCGCGTCAACAGGTCCGGGTCGCCCGGTCCTGCGCCCACCAGCCAGACTTCGCCCGACGCGATCAGATCGTCATGCGGCAACGGCGGTCTCCCTTGCTTCCTCGATCAGGCGGGCAATAGCAGGACGGCAACTGCCGCAATTGGTGCCCGCATTGATCGCCTTGCCGACCGCCTCGACGCTGGCCAGCGACTGCTCGCAGACCGCGCGCACGATGCTGAACGCGCCGATGTCAAAACATACGCATACCACCGGGCCAGCATCGGGCACAGGCGTAGCGGCGCGTCCGGCGAGCAGTTCAGCCCCCCCGGCGTTGCCTTCCATACCCAGTTGCGCGAGCAGCCAGTCGCGCTGTGGCAACTGGCCCGAACGGGTCAGGAACAAAGCGGAGCGCAACCGCCCGCCTTCATCCATCACCGCCACGCGCAAAGTGCCGCGTGCGCTGTCCTGCGCCTCGATCCGCTGGCCGTGGGGCAGCAATGCCTCGATGTCGATCGCGCCGCGACCGGCCAGCTCCACGAGCCAGCCATGCTCGCCGCGCACCCGCGTCCAATAACAATCCGCCGAGACTTCGGGCATATCGGCCGAGACGATGAATCCGTGCCAGTCCATCGGCTCGGCGGAGATGGTGGCCGCACTGTTCTTGAAGGCGGGCTGGCCCGAAAATGGGTCCGTTACCTGCGACGGCAGAAGGCCCGTGCGCCCGCCGCTCGACATGCGATCGGTCCAGTGCATCGGCACGAATATCTCTCCGGGACGCTGGCCGTCGGTTATGGCGACGCGATAGAGACTGTTGCCGTCCGCCGTGCTCACGCGGGCGATACCGCCATCGGACAATCCGTTTGCTGCCGCATCGCGGGGATGGACCTCGACCAGCGGCTCGCGCCGGTGGCGCGACAGCTTGGGGGAGAGGCCGGTTCGGGTCATCGTGTGCCATTGATCGCGGTAGCGGCCCGTGTTGAGGCGCAGCGGAAAGGCCGGATCGACCGCCGCCGCATCGGGCGAACGGACCGCAATGATACGCGCCTTGCCATCGGGGGTCGAGAAGCGGCCCGCCGCGAAGGGGCTGGCGCCGCCCCATTGCCACGGCGCGAATGCATCATAGGCATCATCGTTGATGTCCGCCCATTGCGACAGGTCGAGAACGCGCCGCCCGTCATTGCGAAAGCCGGTCTGCGCGCAATATTCACGGAACACCGCCGCCGGGCTATCGAATGTGAACGCATCGGCAAAGCCCATGCGCCGCGCGACATCGCTGACAATGTCCCAGTCGGCGCGCGCCGTTCCGGGCGCTGCGAAGATCGGACGCTGGCGGCTGATGACGCGCTCGCTGTTGGTGACGGTGCCGTCCTTCTCGCCCCAGCCGAGCGCAGGCAGGCGGACATGCGCGAAGCGGGCGCTGTCGGTATCGGCGATGACTTCGGACGCAACGACGAAGTCGCAGCGCGCCAGCGCCTCGCGCACAAAACCCGCATCGGGCATCGATACGGCGGGGTTGGTCGCCATGATCCACAGCGCCTTGACCTTGCCTTCATGCACGGCCCGGAACAGGTCGACGGCCTTCAGTCCCGGCTGGCGCGCTATAGCGGGGCTGGCCCAGAAATCCTGCGCTGCCGTGCATTCGTCGTCGGAAAAGCCCATATGCGCGGCCAGCATATTGGCAAGGCCGCCGACCTCGCGTCCGCCCATGGCATTGGGCTGGCCGGTGATCGAGAACGGCCCCATGCCCGGCTTGCCGATGCGCCCGGTGGCAAGGTGCAGGTTGATGATCGCATTGCCCTTGTCGGTGCCGCAGGCCGACTGGTTCGACCCCTGACTAAACAGCGTGACCATGCGCGGATAAGCGGCAACCATATCCGCCAGTGCGCGGAAATCGGCAAAGCCGATGCCCATGGCATCAAGGTCGAAGCTCAGATTTTCGAAAAAACCATCCGGCACCATGGCATGATCGTGCAGATATTCCGCATCGCAATTGCCTCGGTCGCGCATTTCGGCGAGCAATCCGTTGAACAGCGCGATGTCGCCATCGGGCCGCAGCTTGATGTGCAGATCGGCGCGCTCGGCGGTTTCCGTGCGGCGCGGATCGATGACGACCAGCTTCGTGCCGCGTTCCTCGCGCGCCTTTTCAATACGCTGCCAGATGACCGGGTGGCACCATGCGATATTGGAACCGACCAGCAATAAAAGGTCCGCTTCCTCAAGATCGTCATAGCTGCACGGCACGACATCCTCGCCAAAGGCGCGATTATGCGCCGCCACTGCGCTCGACATGCACAGGCGGCTGTTGGTGTCGATATTGGCCGATCCGATAAAGCCTTTCATCAGCTTGTTGGCGACGTAATAATCTTCGGTCAGCAATTGCCCGGAAACATAGAAAGCCACGCTGTCCGGTCCATGTTCGGCAATGGTATCGGCAAAACGCCGCGCGACGAGATCGAGCGCCTCCTCCCAGCCCGTCTGGAGTTCGCCGATCATCGGGTGGAGCAGGCGGCCTTCCAGCCCAACCGTCTCACCCAGATGCGTGCCTTTCGAACATAACCGCCCAGAATTCGCGGGATGGGCATCGTCTCCCTTGATTGCCACGGACCGCTCGCCGGTGCGCGTGGCCGCAATTCCGCAACCAACCCCGCAATAAGGGCAAGTGGTCTTTACCGGCTTCGCGGCCATAGGGATCGATGCCTCTTGCAATTCACCAGGCCTTGTAGGGCAGGAACTTGCCGTTCATCGTCACCTTGATGCGGTCGCCTTTTTCATGCGGCACCTTTTCGATCTCCATGTCGAAATCGATCGCGCTCATGATCCCGTCGCCCGCCTTTTCCTGGACCAGCTCCTTGAACGCTTCGCCGAACACGCCGGTAATCTCGTACCAGCGATAAATGCACGGGTCGGTCGGCACGGTGCGGTCGAAATTCTTGGTCGGATATTCGCTCAATACCACCGCCGCCTCCTCGGGCAGATCGAGCAGGGCCGCCAACTTTTGCGCGGCTTCGGGCAACAGACTGTTCATCCCGAGACAGGCCGAGGTCGTGAAGACTTCGTTCAACCCAGCCGCCGCCGCGATCTCCGCCCATGTAATCTTTTTCTCGCGCTTCTTCGCGCGGATCATCGTCGTAACATCGGCTTTGGTCATCATCATCGGTCAGGCTCCTTTCAACAGCATGGCAAACAGGATGAGGAAGAGCAGCGCGCTCAGCATCTGCCAGATGCGCTCCGGGCGGCGTTGCAAAAAGGGGCGCGGATCGGGCGCGGTCAGCGCGCTGTTGGGGTGCTCAAGATCGTAGACGAACTCCGATAGCTCCTGATAGCGCTCGGCGGGATCGACCGAGAGCGCCTTGGCGAGCGTCGCGTCGAGCCAGTCCGGGATGTCGTGGTTCGATGCTCCCGCTGGCAGGTACCGCAGCTTCTTCTGCGCCGCGCGCGTCATCGCGGTGGCCAGTCGCGGGCCATAGGGCAATGTGCCGGTGAGCATCTGATAGGCGATCACGCCCAGCGAGAAGATATCGGATTGTCGACTCGCGCTCTGGCCGAGATACAGCTCCGGCGCGCTATATTGCACGGTGCCGGCAAATTGCGCATCGAGCCGCATCGCGCCCATATCATCAAGCCCGGCCACCTGCGCCGAGCCGAAATCGATGATCCGCGCCGTTCCTTCCGCGTCGACGAGAATATTGGCGGGGCGCAGGTCGCGGTGCAGAATTTCCTTGCGATGCAGCGCCTGCAAGCCCGCCGCGATCTGCTTGATGAGCGCGCGTCCCTCGATGAGGTCGGGCCGGGGATGGTCGTGCATCCACACATTGAGCGTCTGGCCCTCAACATAATCGGTCACCACATAGGCATGTGCCCGCCGCTGGCGAACCGGTGGCGCCTTGAGCACATGCGTGTTGCTCACGCGGCGGGCGATCCATTCCTCCAGCATCAGCGCCTGAATCTGCGCGGGGTCGGCGGCATGATCGGTCGAAGGCACCTTCAGTGCGACCCTTGCGCCATCGAGCACATCCCTGGCCAGATAGACATGGCTGCGGCTGCCCGAATGCAATTCGCGGATGATCGCATAGCCTTCGAACGTCTGGCCCGGCACGAGGATCGGCGCAGGCGGGAGATCGCCCTCGCCACCGACAACATCGTCGAGCGTGCTGTCGGGCAGGGCGTCGATGCGGACGATCTGCACCGTCACATTGTCCCGGCTGCCCGCCGCCAGCGCCGCCTCGGCTATCGCTCTGGCGGTTTTGTCCAGATCGCTGCCGGAGAGGAGCATTTCCGCCACGGCTTTGTCGCGCACATGGTCGTGAACGCCGTCAGTCGTCAGCACGAAGATATCGCCCGGCGCGAGGGATGTGTGGCAATAGTCGATCTCGACCGCCCGGTTGACGCCGAGGGCGCGGGCCAGATAGCTCTCGCCGCCGCCCAGCTCGACGCGATGGGCCTCGGTCAGCGGCTCCAGGCTCGTGCCGCTGAGGCGGGCGATGCGCGAATCCCCGACATGAAACAGATGCGCCGTGCGCGATTTCAATATCAGCGCACTGAAGGTGCAGATCATGCCCGATTCGCGCTGATGATCCGAAGGAGCCGGGCCATGTTTGCGGGCATTTTGCGCGTGCATCCAGCTATTGGTCGCGGAGATGACGCGTTCCGCGCTGTTCTGCACGGACCAGGCTTCGGATGTCGAATAATAATCGGTGAGGAACGTTTTCACGGCCGTTTCGGCTGCGACCGCGCCCAGAGCGCTGGTGCTGATGCCGTCGGCGAGAGCGACCGCAATCCCCTTTGTCACCAGCATGGCCTGATCGGGCACCAGCGATCCGTGAAAGTCCTGATTTTCGTCCTTGACGCCGCGTGAGCCATACTGGCCGAGGCCGATCGTGAGACGCGCGGGCTCAGGACGCGCGGCGGCAGGAAGCCGGTGCAAACTGTGCATCGGCTTCCCCATCTGCCTTAAGCCGCCAACTTGACGGTGCGCTTGGCCGCCGTCTTGATATGCGTCGTGTAGAGCATCAGGCCGGTGAAGGTCAGGCCGCCGACCAGATTGCCGAGCACGGTCGGAATTTCGTTCCACCAGAAATAGTCGCCGATGGTGAAATCGCCGCCCATCATCAATGCACTCGGGAACAGGAACATGTTCACGATCGAATGTTCGAATACCATGTAGAAGAACAGCATGATCGGCATCCACATGGCGAGCACCTTGCCCGTGACGGTGGTGGATATTTGCGCACCGACGACGCCGGTCGACACCATCCAGTTGCACAGCATGCCGCGCACGAAGATCGTCATCCAGCCAGCCAGGCCATATTGTTCATAACCGAGGGTCCGCGCGACACCGACGCCGGCCATCTTGGCGCCTACTTCCATGGGTTCGGTCGAAAAGCCATAGGTCCAGTAAATCGCCATCATCACGGCAGTGGTCAGCGCCCCCGCGAAATTGCCGGTGAACACAAGGCCCCAGTTTCGTAGCACTCCCTTCCAGTCGCAGCCCGGCCGCTTGTCCCACACTGCGAGCGGGCAGAGCACGAACACGCCGGTCAGCAGGTCATAACCCAGCAGGTAGAGCATACAGAAGCCGACCGGAAACAGAATCGCACCCGCCAGCGGCTGCCCGGTCTGCACGTTGATCGTCACCGCAAAGGCCGCCGCCAGCGCCAGTGTCGCGCCCGCCATATAAGCGCGCACCAGTGTATCCTTGGTCGACATCAGGATCTTCGATTCACCCGCGTCTATCAGCTTCGTCACAAATTCACTTGGGGCAAGATATGCCATGCTGTTGGTCCTTCCCTGTTTGCTTCCGTTCCGATCAGTGTTCCTCGCTGTTTGTTATTTTGATGTGTCGCCCGTCAGAATGTGCTCGCCAGGGCTTCCTTGCGCGCGATCAATATGCGTCCGCCGTCGATCTTGACCGGGATGGTCGGCACGCACCCGACATCATCACCCAGTGCATGCCCGTCGATCAGGCTGATCCGCCAATTGTGCAGCGGGCAGGTGACGGTGGTGTCATGCACGATGCCCTGACTGAGCGGTCCCTGCTTGTGCGGGCATTTGTTGGCGAGCGCATAGACGTCGCCATTGGCGATGCGAAAGATCGCGATTTCCTGCCCGCCCTGCACCGGCAGCGTGCGCGCGCCGAGCGCGGGAAGCTGGTCCACCGGGCCGACGTCGAGCCAGTCTGCTTCGTACATTTTCACGCTCCCACGATGGCGAAGGGCCGGATTTCGGCGATATGCTGGTGAAGATGATGGTCCTTGCCCGATGCGCGCTCCGCCCAGGGATCGACCTGATGGAAGCTTTGCGCATAGAGGAACCGGCTGCGCAGCGCCTCGCGGCCCGCATGATCCTCGACGATGCGCTTTTTCACATAATCGAGGCCGACGCGCTCGACCCAGGGCGCGGTGCGATCGAGGTAGCGGGCTTCTTCGCGGTAAAGCTGGATGAAGGCCGCGCAATAATCGAGCGCTTCCTGCTCGGTCGCCACCTTGCAGAGCAGGTCCGTGCCGCGCAGGTGGATGCCGCCATTGCCGCCGATATGCAGCTCATAGCCGCTGTCGACGCAGATCACGCCGAAATCCTTGATCGTCGCTTCGGCGCAGTTGCGCGGGCAGCCGGAAACGGCGATCTTGAACTTGTGCGGCATCCAGCTACCCCACGTCATCCGTTCGGTCTTGATGCCAAGCCCCGTTGAATCCTGCGTGCCGAAGCGGCACCATTCGGAACCGACGCAGGTTTTCACCGTGCGCAGCGCCTTGCCATAAGCATGACCGGAAACCATGCCGGCGGCGCCCAGATCGGCCCAGATGGAGGGCAGATCCTCCTTCTTGATGCCAAACAGGTCGATCCGCTGGCCGCCCGTCACCTTCACCAGCTTCGCGTCATATTTTTCCGCAGCGTCAGCGATGGCGCGCAGTTCCTTGGGCGTCGTCACGCCGCCCCACATGCGCGGAACCACCGAATAGGTGCCGTCCTTCTGGATGTTTGCGTGCATGCGCTCGTTGACGAAGCGGCTCTGCGGGTCTTCCTGATGCTCGCCGGGCCAGGCGCACAGCAGATAATAATTGAGGGCAGGGCGGCAGGAAGCGCAGCCGTCGGGCGTGCTCCATGACAGTGCCTGCATGACGGCGGGGATTTCCTTCAGTTCCTTTTCAAGGATCGCCGCGCGCACATCCTCATGGGTGAAGCTGGTGCATTTGCACATCGGCTTGACGTCGCGCTCGCCCGCGAATTCGTCGCCCAGCGCCAGCATCAGCAAATTTTCGACAAGGCCCGTACATGAGCCGCAGCTCGCCGAAGCCTTGCAGCCCGACCGCACGGCATCGAGCGTGTTCGCGCCGCCCGAAATGCAGGCCATGACCTTGCCTTTGGAAACGCCGTTGCAGCCGCATATTTCCGCGTCATCGGAAAGCGCTGCAACGGCGTCAATAGGGTTTGCGCTGGCGCCTCCGCCGGAAGCGAAGGCCTGACCGAATATCAGCGCGTCACGAATATCCGAAACGTCTTCAGCCTTGCGCAGCAGGTCGAAATACCAGTTGCCGTCAGCGGTGTCGCCATAGAGAACCGCGCCGACGATCCTGTCTTCCTTGACGATCACGCGCTTGTAGATGCCCCGCGTCGCATCGCGCAATACGATGTCTTCGCAGCCTTCGCCGCCCGAAAAATCCCCGGCGGAGAACACATCTATGCCCGATACCTTGAGCTTGGTGGAGGTGACGGAGCCGCGATAGCCGCTGGGCTGCGCCACCAGCCCGTCGGCAAGGCTGCGGCACATGTCCCATAGCGGCGCGACGAGGCCATAGACATTGCCGTCATGCTCGACGCATTCGCCGACCGCGAGAATGTCAGCATCCGATGTCACCATATGATCGTCGACATGAATGCCGCGTCCCACCGCAAGCCCAGCATCACGCGCCAAAGCGGTGCTAGGGCGGATGCCGACCGCCATCACGACGATGTCGGCGGGGATTTCGCGCCCGTCTTTCAAACGAACGGCTTCCACCTTGCCGTTGCCGATGATCTCTTGCGTATCGGCGCCGGTCAATATGGTCTGGCCGCGCCCTTCCAGCGCCGTCTTGAGCAGCCATCCCGCCGCTTCGTCCAATTGACGCTCCATCAGGGTCGGCATCAGATGAATGACGGTGACCTTCATGCCTCGCAGCGACAGCCCATGCGCCGCTTCGAGGCCAAGAAGGCCACCGCCAATGACCACCGCATTCCCCCCCAGGTCTGCGGCAGCCAACATCTTGTCCACGTCATCGAGATCGCGGAACGTCACTACTCCTGGCAAATCCTTGCCCGGCACGGGAATGATGAACGGGTCGGAGCCCGTTGCGATCAGCAGCTTGTCATAGTGCGTGACCTTGCCCGACCGGGCGGTGACGCTGTGCGCTTCCCGGTCGATGGCGACGATCGGATCGCCCGACACCAGCTCTATATTATTGTCGTCATACCAGTCTTGCCCGTTGATGACGATTTCTTCGAACGTCTTTTCCCCGGCGAGCACCGGCGAGAGCATGATCCGGTTGTAATTGACGCGCGGTTCCGCGCCGAAAATGGTGATGCGATATTTGCCGGGGTCGCGTTCGAGAATTTCCTCGACGGCGCGGCAACCGGCCATACCATTACCGATAACAACAAGATGGGGGGGAGGGGTCGTCATGTCTTCGTTTCCGTTCAGAGGCTATATTCGAGCTGGAGCCAGAATTTCTTCGTGTCGACGCCAAAGCCGTCGGCGTCGTAATCGGCATATTTCGCCAGCAGGCCGAGCTTCTTGCCGATCTTGAAACCGATCTGCGCATCCCATTCGCTGCCATAATCCACGCTGCCGACGTCGCTCTGGAAGTCGTGATAGACCAGCATGACGTTCAGGCCCGGCAGCGCTTTCACCATCGGGAGCTTGACCGCGATGCCGCCATAAATGTCCTGAAGTCCGGCGGGCGGCGTATTGAGGAACAGGTCAGCCCAGCCGTTGAACTTGTGCAGCGTCGCCATCGGCGTCTGGAACGATCGGCCATTGTCCGCGCCGAGCAGTTCATAGCCGCCGGTCAGCGAGAAAACGCCATAGCCGAGCTTGGCTTCCGCAGCGACATAATCGGCGGAATAATCGACCGGATTAGCTTTGTAGTCGGACTGTTTGGCATAGCTTGCCATAAGATCGAGCGTCGCCTTTGGCGCGAGCTTGAATGCGGCGGTGGCGCGCACGCCGTAAGTCTGGGTCGAGGTCAGCGCGACCGGCTCTTTCGCGTCATAATCGAGCAGATAGGCGAACGCCTTGGCCTTGATCGGCCCAAGCCCCGCACCCGCGCCGAGGAAGATATAGCTGCCCGAAAAGGCCTGACGCGGCCCGGCGTCGATGCCGAAGATGGTGCGCTGCGACCAGGCATAGGTCGCGTCCAGCATGACCGGGCCAAGCGTCGCTTCGCCGCGCACCGCATCGAAAGTCTGCTCGTTCTGGCGCCAGCCGACCGAGCCGACGAAGCGCTGGTCGTCGAGGTTGATGCGCTGGCGCCCGCCGGTCAGCGTGAACGCCTTCGATTTATACTGGATCTGCGCCCGGTTGAGCTCGATATTTTCCGGGTCCGCGACCACCGAATAAGGCTCGACGCCGTTGCTTGCATTGGTGTCGTTATAGTGGTCGGAAATAGCGAGCGTGCCTTCACCCTCGATCAGCACGGAAAAACCGCTCTTGCTGGAAATGGTGAGGCCGGGGCGCACCCGCATGGTCAACGCATCGGCGTCGGTGGCGGGCTGATCGACATTTTCATACCGCAACCGCGCATCCATGCTCGGCTTGAGCGTCAGCGCATCGCCCGCATGCGCCGGTGTCGCGGCAAGAACCGCAAGAGCGGAAAGGCTTGTTCCCCAAAAAATCCGTTTCGTCATTATCGTCTCTTCCCTGTTTCTCTCTGGTTGCATCATTGGGGGGGACAATTTGTCAGGCTTCAGGCCGCATCGGCCTTCACGCCATGTTCGTAATCGGCGAGGAACTGCAGCACCTCCTCGCGGTAGGCATAAAATTTCGGATGCTTGAGCAGCGCCTTGCGATCGCGCGGGCGCGGCAGGTCGACGTTGAGGATCTTGCCGATCGTCGCTTCCGGGCCGTTGGTCATCATCACCACCTTGTCGGCGAGCAAAATGGCTTCATCGACATCATGGGTGACGCAGATGGCGGTCACCTTGGTGCGGTCCCACACCTCCATCAGCACATCCTGCAAATCCCAGCGGGTGAGGCTGTCGAGCATGCCGAACGGTTCATCGAGCAGCAGCAGCTTGGGCGAAAGCGCGAAGGCGCGGGCGATGCCGACGCGCTGGCGCATCCCGTTCGACATGTCGGCGGCGAGCTTGTCCATGCTGTCACCCAGACCCACGCGGGTGAGATAATATTCAACAATATCGCGGCGCTCGGCCCGCGAAGCATGCGGATAGACCCGCTCGACGCCGACCGACACATTCTGCCGCGCCGAAAGCCAGGGCATTAGCGAAGGCGCCTGAAACACCACCGCCTTGTCCGGCCCGGCAACATCGATTTCATGGCCGTCGAGAATGATGCCGCCGCCGCTGATCGCGTTGAGGCCCGCCGTCATCGACAATACCGTCGATTTGCCACAGCCCGAATGGCCGATCAGCGAGATGAACTCGCCCTTGTCCATCAGCAGGTTGAAATCGGTAACGACCGTCAGCGGGCCCTTGGGCGTGGGATAAATCTTCTTGAGATTGAAGAATTCGAGATAGCGGCGCTCGAAATTGGTCCGGGTCGCGTCCTGATAGGCCTGTGGCGGGGCGGCGAGCAGGCTGATTGGCGTGACATTGGGCAGCGTGACATCATCGGCATTGCCCGCCGCTTTTTGCCCATCGTTCAGCGCACCCAGATAGGCGACGATGTCGTTGCGCAGCGCCTGATAGGCGGCGTCATGGTTGAGCGCGGTGCGCTCACGCGGCCGGGCTATGGAGACATCGTAGATGCGGCCGATCTTCGCGCGCGGCGCCGGCTCCAGTATCGCCACGCGGTCGGCCAGCAACAGCGCTTCATCGACATCATTGGTGATGAGAATGATCGTGCGCTTTTCCTGCTCGCGGATGCGCTCGATCTCGTCCTGCAACTTGGCGCGGGTAAGCGCGTCGAGGGCCGACAGCGGCTCGTCCAGCAACAGGATTTCGGGCTTCATCGCCAATGCGCGGGCCACCGCAACTCGCTGGCGCATGCCGCCGGAAAGCTGGGCGGGCTTGCGGTCCATCGCATGAGCCAGCCCGACGAGCGTGATCTTCTCGCGGATCAGCGCTGTCTGTTCGTCCTTGGGCATATCCTTGTGCACCGCTTCCACCGCGAGGCGGACATTGCCCTCGACCGTCAGCCAGGGGAAAAGCGAATAGCTCTGAAACACCAGCCCGCGGTCGCCGCCCGGGCCATTGCTGACCTCTCCCTTCACGACGACCTCGCCGCTGTCGGCTTCCAACAACCCCGCGATGGCGGAAATCAGCGTCGTCTTGCCCGATCCGGAGAAACCGAGGATGGCGACGAACTCGCCTTCGGCAACGTCGAGATTGATGTTTTCGAGCACTTCGGTTCTTGTGCCTTTGCTGTCGACATAGGCCTTCGACAGGTTCCGCAGAGACAATATGGGGGGCATATCCGTCATCCTGTTCAGGCCGTGTGGTTGCGGCTGGCGAGGGCCTGGAATGCCGCCATGATCCGGTCGAGGGCAAAGCCGATGAGGCCGATGACGATGACCGCGAACATGATGCGCGAGAGTGACTGGCTCGATCCGTTCTGGAATTCATCCCACACGAACTTGCCGAGGCCGGGGTTCTGCGCGAGCATTTCGGCGGCGATCAGCACCATCCAGCCGACGCCCAGAGACAGGCGCATGCCGGTGAAGATATAGGGCAGCGAGCTGGGCAGCACGAGCTTGGTCAGCCGCGCGAAGAAGCCCAAGCGCAACACCTTGCCCACATTCAGCAAATCCTTGTCGATCGACGCGGCGCCCACAGTCGTGTTGATGAGCGTCGGCCACAGCGAACAGAGCGTCACCACCAGCGCCGAGATGACGAAGCTCTTGGGCAACATCGGATCGGGGCCGCTCATCGTCGCGGAAATGACCATGGTGACGATCGGCAGCCATGCGAGCGGGCTGACCGGCTTGAATATCTGGATCAACGGATTGATCGCGGCATTGACGCGCTTGGAAAGGCCGCAGACCAGCCCCAGCGGCACCGCCAAAACCGTTGCAATGAAGAAACCCATCGCCACCGTTTCAAGCGACGTGATGATCTGGTCGGGGAAAGTGGGTGCCCCGGTATATGAAAAATCCCGCGTTTCATTGCCGCGGCCTGCGGCGATCAGGGCTTCGTTCCGGGCGTCCTGCTGCGCGTAGAACTGCGCTTTGGCATCCTGCGACGCAATAAAGTCATCATAGAGGGCGACGCCCTGTTCGGCGACTGCGGCGGGGCCGGGCAGGGTGCCCAGCGATGTGTCGACCTGCGGCGCCAGCACCGCCCACGCCGCGATGAAGATCAGCAGGCCCGATACCGGCGCGACCAGACCCTTGGCCCATTTGGTGACACCTTCCGGCGTCGGCATATATTTCACAACCCATGCCGGAGGAGCATTGGTTTTAGGAGCCTGCTCCTCCGGTGCCGCATTAGCGGCTGGGGGTGGTTCGATGCTGATGGCGTCATGGGATGCCAAATTCGCTTTCATGGGTTCACTACTCTTTGTTGAATGGAGTTGGGGGGCACGAAGCGCGGTAACATTGCTCATGTGGACCTCCAGTCACTTCGCCAGAACCATCTGGCGGCATATCGTCATGCGATCAGTTGCCGACGCCCGACGGCGTAACCTTCTGCGCGCCTTTCAGGCCGATCGGGAACTGGGCGAGATAGGCATTGGGCTTGCGTCCGTCATAGGTCTTGCCATCGATGAATGCGCTGTCCGGCGCCTTGAAGCCATCGGTCTCGGGCAGAGCGTCGGCCTTGATCACGCCCTTGTCGACCAGTGACTTGGCGGCGGCCATGTAGAGATCGGGGCGATAGACGGCCTTGGCGGTGTCGAAATACCACTGGTCGCTTTTCTCGTCGGCAATCTGGCCCCAGCGGCGCATCTGCGTGAGATACCAGATCGCGTCCGAATAAAAGGGATAGCCCGCATAATGGCCGAAGAAGATGTTGAAATCCTGTGCCGGACGAGTGTCTCCGGGGGCGAAGGTGAACTTGCCGGTCATCGACGCTGCGATGACCTGTTCATCCGCGCCGACATAATTGGGCTGCGAGAGGATCTTGACGGCTTCCGGCCGGTTCTTGCCGTTTTCGGCATCGAGCCATTGCTGCGCCTTGATGACGGCGCGGAGCAGGGCGGCCGTGGTCTGGGGATATTTCTCGGCAAAATCCTTGCGCAGGCCGAGCACCTTCTCCGGGTTATATTTCCAGATTTCCTCGTCGGTGATGACCGGCACGCCGATCTTCTTCTGCACCGCGGCCTGGTTCCACGGCTCGCCGACGCAATAGCCCTCGATCGTGCCCGCTTCCATCGTTGCCGGCATTTGCGGCGGCGGGGTGACGGAAAGCTGGATGTCGGCGCTGGTGGTGCCCGCGACATCGCCGGGCAGATAATAGCCGGGGTTCACGCCGCCCGCCGCGAGCCAGTAGCGCAGCTCGTAATTATGCGTGGAAACAGGGAAAACCATACCGAATTTCAATGGCTTGCCTTGTGCCTTATAACTGGCGACCACAGGCTTGAGCGCGGCGGCGGAGATTGGGTGCGTCGGCTTGCCATCCGCTCCCTTGGGCAGATTAGGCTCGATCTGCGCCCAGATCTTGTTCGAAACGGTGATCGCGTTGCCGTTCAGGTCAAGGCTGAGCGGCGCGATCAGGTCAGCCTTGGTGCCAAGGCCGATGGTCGCCGCGATCGGCTGGCCCGCGAGCATATGCGCGCCGTCGAGCTGTCCACCGATCACGCCGTCGAGCAACACTTTCCAGTTCGCCTGCGGCTCCAGCGTGACGTTGAGACCTTCCTCCGCGAAAAATCCCTTTTCCTTGGCGATAGCGAGCGGCGCCATGTCAGTGAGCTTGATGAAGCCCAGCTTCAGCGCGGGTTTTTCAACCGCTTCGCCCGAAATATCGGGCGTTGCCGCAGGGTCGCCGCCTTTACTCCCGCCGCCGCATGCCGGAAGCATGGCCAGCAGGCATGTCGATGCCAAAATCAATCCGCTTTTCTTAAGAACGTTACGTTTGCTCAACATGCCCAAATCCCCTTCGAATGTGAGAGGCGATCCAGCGATTCAGCGAGACAAAAAAAAGGCCGCCCCAACGGACAGCCTCTCTGCTGGTCGGGGCGGCTTCATTGCCTTTGGCTTCATCTCTGCGGATTGCCTGCCCGGTTGCTCGCCCCCCGATGGACGAAGCCGGAATATTGCTCGGACGATATTGCCCGATGCCGCTAAGTTGTCATGATTCGCTCATTCCAGCAAGTGCATTTATTGCAACCGCGAAATATTTTCTTAATTTTTCAAGGACGCGAGATAGTCGTCCAGCCTGTCCGGGTCGAACGACCGGCCATCGAAAAACTGGTCCGGCCCCAGCAGCAACCGGCCCTGAACCGTGCCGACGCCGGTGGTTTCCGCGATTCCTCCTTCCAGTTTCGCACTGGCCCCCGGCAGGGGAACCCTCGTTCCCGCAAAGGCCGCGCGATAGATGTCGGGGCGGAAAACACGTTGCGTCGCAGCATAGCTTTCCGCCGATTTCTCGACATGCCCGGCGCGCACCATCTGGGAATAGAGCCACGCCGCCTGGCTGACCCAGGGAAAGTTCGCCGCCTCGCGGTGCTGGAACATGAAATCGGGAATATGCAGCGGCTCATGCCCTGCGGCAAGCTTGATCCTGTCGGAAATCGCCCGCTCGATCAGCTCGGCCGAACCGTCGAGATATTCGCCGCGCGCGAGAATGGCGGCATTGCTCTGGTGGAGTTCGGGCTTCACGAATGCCTCGCCCGCGGCATAAAGCGCGCGCACGATCCGGTGCACCAGATCAGGCTCCTGTTCCGCCCGCGCTGCGGGGATGGCCAACACTTTCTCGACGCCGCGCATCCAGATATGCGAAGTCACATTGACGATGACGCCAACACCGCGCTCCACCGCCACGCTGTTCCACGGTTCGCCGACGCAGATGCCGTCCACCTCGCCCGTCGCCAGCGCATCGGCGGCAAAGGGCGGAGCGATGGTCACGATCTCGACGTCGCGTTCGATATCGACGCCGCTGCCGCGCAGCCAATATTGCAACATGTAATTATGACTGGAATAGCGATGCACGACACCCAATCGCAGCCGCGCGCCCTGTTGCGCGCGTTGCTTGACAAGCGCGGCGAACCGCTTGCCCGAGGTAACGGCATCGTCGAGCCGTCCTTCCTCGCACACCATCGCCGCCAGCGCCGGAGCGAGCGTGAACGCATTGCCGTTCAGCCCCAGCACGAAAGGCACGATGAGCGGCACCGCCGGGCGGTCCAGCCCCAATGTCGTCGCTATCGCCAGCGGCGCGAGCAGATGCGCGGCATCGCTATGACCGTAAAGCAGCCTGTCCCGCACCGTCGCCCAACTGGTGTCGCGCACAAGGGTAAGGTCTATGCCCTCGTGCTCGGCAAAGCCTAGTTCGCGCGCCAATATGGGTAGAGCCGCATCGACCAGCGGCAGGAAACCGATTCGGAACCGGTCCAGCGTCATAATGCCCCTCCCAACAGGTTTTCGGCCGTGACAATGGCTTCGGCGACTTCGGTGATACGGCGGTTGCTCTGCATCGCATGATCGCGCAGCAGCTTATAGGCTTCGGGTTCGGACAGCCCGCGCTTCTTCATCAGGATTATCTTTGCCTGATCGACGCTCTTGCGCTCGGCCAGTTGCGAGCGGGCCTCGGCCAGCTCGGTCTGCAATCGGCTGAACGCCTGGAACCGCCGCACGGCAAGGTCGAGCACCGGCTTGATCCGCTCCTTGCGCAAGCCATCGACGACATAAGCGGAAATGCCCGCGTCCACCGCTTCGGCAATCGCTGCCTCGTCCGATTGATCGACGAACATGGCGATAGGGCGCGCCAGCGCGCGCGATAGCGCGAAGGTTTCCTCCAGCATGTCGCGGCTGGGATTTTCCAGATTCATCAGCACGACATCGGGCGAAAAGGCTTCGAGTTGCGCCGCCAACCCCTTGCGTTCGAGAAACACATGAAGATCGCAGAGTCCGGCTTCCCGCAACCCTTCTTCGATCACCGCCGCGCGCGCGGGGCTGTCGTCGATAACTGCTATCCGCACAAGTCCCCGCTTTGCTGCATCGCAGCTCAAATGCGATTGTCGCTGGCAATTGTCAATCGATGTGGCTGCAAAAGACCTGCCGTAACAGCGGCGGTGCCAGAAAGGGGCTTGGCAAGCGGCGGTCGATCGGTGTTACTCTCGTCGATATGGTTATTTATAGTCTGACCAGCGCCAGCGTTCCGCACCTCATGCCATTCAGCGATCCGCATGTTCCATGATCTGCTGGTCATAGGCGGCGGCATCAACGGAACCGCCATCGCCCGCGCGGCTGCCGTGGCCGGGCGGAAGGTATTGCTGGTCGAGCAGGGCGATCTGGCGCAGGCGACCTCCTCCGCTTCGACCAAGCTGATGCATGGCGGTCTGCGCTATCTCGAACGCTATGAATTCGGCCTTGTGCATGAATCCCTCGTCGAGCGCAGGATCATGCTGCAAACGGCGCCGCATCTCGTGCGCCCGCTCGAATTTCACATACCGCATGAAGCCGGAATGCGGCCATGGCCCGTCATGCGGATCGGCCTGTGGTTCTATGATCTGCTGGCATGGCGCGGAAAACTGCCCCGGTCCCGCTCGGTCAGGCTGGACGATCCCGCCCTGCTGAAACCGGGGCGGCGCGGGTTCAGCTATTGGGATGCGTGGGTCGATGATGCGCGCCTGGTCGTTCTGAATGCGCTCGATGCCGCCGAACTTGGCGCCATCATCCGCACGAGAACCCGCTTCATGAACGCCGTGCGGCAGGACGATGGCTGGGCGATCATGCTTGACGGCCCCAATGGCGAGGAGACGCATTTCGCCCGGATGATCGTCAATGCTGCCGGCCCTTGGGTGGAGCAGGTGCTGCGCAGCGGCTTCGCGCGGGAAACGCCCGTCAGCCGCGTTCGTCTGGTGCGCGGCAGCCATATCGTCGTCGCGCGTTGCTTCGCGGGCGATCATGCCTTGCTGCTTCAGCAGCCCGATGGCCGGATAGTATTCGCCATCCCCTATCTCGGCGAGCATACGCTGATCGGCACCACGGATGCGCCGGTATCCGAGCCGGAAGATGCGCGGATCAGCGCGGACGAAACCGAATATCTGCTCGCCGCGGTCAACCGCTATCGTCGCCAGCCGCTGACGCGGGCCGATATCGTTGGCAGCTATGCGGGCATCCGCGCGCTATATGACGATGGCGCCGGGTCAGCGAGCGCCGTCAGCCGCGACTATCATTTCGATCTCGACAGGCATTTCGATCGCGACAGGGCGGGTGCGCCGGTGCTGAGTGTCTTTGGCGGCAAGATCACGACGGCACGCCATCTGGCGGACAAGGCCCTGAAGCGGCTCGGCATCCGGGGCGGAGACACCCGCGACCGCCCGCTGCCCGGCGGCAGTTTCACCGATTTCACCGCTTTGTGCGACACCGCGCGCCGCTGCTGGCCGTTCCTCGACGATGCGACGATCGGGCGCATGGCAAGCGCTTATGGCACGCGCATCGCGGAAGTGATGGGCGATGCCCGCAGCCTTGAGGATATGGGGCAGGATTTCGGGGCAGGGCTCTATGCGCGCGAGGTCGATTATCTGGCGGCGAAGGAATGGGCGACCTGCGCGCAGGACATCCTCTGGCGGCGTTCGAAGCTGGGATACCGCCTTACTGCGTCGCAGGTGGACAGGCTGCAAGCCTATATGGCGGCGCGCGCGCCATGACCCGCCAAAGCATCATCGCCATAGATCAGGGGACCACCTCCACCCGCGCCATCCGCTATGGCGCGGACGGCGCGATATTGGCCAGCGCCGCGCGCGAACTGCCGCAGCATTATCCGCAATCCGGCTGGGTGGAGCAGGACCCGGAAGAGATATGGGCGGGCACGCTCCATTGCCTGCGCGCGGTGATGGACGATGATGCGGCGGCGATCGGCATCACCAACCAGCGCGAAACCATCATAATGTGGGACAGGGCCACCGGGCGGCCGCTTTATAATGCTATCGTCTGGCAGGATCGGCGCACCGCCGGTCTGTGCGCGGCGATGCGGAACGACGGCCACGAACCGATGATCCGCGCGAAGACCGGGCTGCTGCTTGATCCCTATTTTTCGGCAACAAAGCTGCGCTGGCTGCTCGAAACTGTGCCCGGCGCCCGGCAACAGGCGAGCGACGGCAGGCTCGCCGCCGGAACAATCGACAGCTTCCTGCTATGGCAGCTTACCGGCGGGCGGGTCCACGCCACCGACCTCACCAACGCCAGCCGCACGATGCTCTATGACATTCACCGGCACTGCTGGGACGAGGAATTGCTCGCGCTGTTCGATATTCCGGCCTCGCTGCTGCCCGAGGTGCAGGACAATGCGCATATCTTCGGCGAGAGCGATCCGGCGCTGACGGGCCGCTCCCTGCCCATCGCAGGCATGGCGGGCGACCAGCAGGCGGCACTCATCGGACAGCGCTGCTTCACGCCGGGCATGATAAAATCGACTTATGGCACCGGCTGCTTTCTGCTCGCCAATACCGGGGCGGAGGCCGTGCTGTCCTCCCACCGGCTGCTGACTTCGCCTGCCTATCGCATTAACGGCGAGCTGGCCTATGCGCTGGAAGGGTCGATCTTCATCGCGGGCGCCGCGATCAAATGGCTGCGCGACACGCTGGGCCTGATTGCTTCTGCCGAAGATACCGCGCGGCTGGCGGCCAGCGTGCCGGACGATCATGGCGTGCATCTCGTTCCGGCCTTTGTCGGGCTGGGCGCGCCCCATTGGCGCAGCGACGTGAAGGCCGCGATCACCGGCATGACGCTCGACACCGGTCCCGCGCATTTTGCGCGCGCCGCGCTTGAAGCCGCGGCGTTCCAGACCGGCGATCTGCTCGATGCGATGGCGGCAGACGGAATATCGCCGTCGCTGATCCGCATCGATGGCGGCATGGCGAGCAATAACTGGTTCGTTCAGTGTCTGGCGGACCTGATCGGATTGCCGGTGGAACGCCCCGCCGATTACGAGACGACGGCATTTGGCGCGGCGCTGCTCGCCGGCATGACCATCGGCCTGTGGCCGGACCGGAACGGCCCTGCGGCGGCGTCTGACACTATGATACGATATATGCCCGCACTCAGCGATACCCGCCGCGCCGAGCGCCGAAACGCGTGGCAGGCGGCCGTTCGTCATGTGCTGGCTGTGGAAGGCGAGGCCACTCCCTGACAAAGTCGCTTTTCGATTCGCCGGAAAAGGGGTTAATTTCCCCTTAACATGATTTGTCCGCAATCGCTTTACGCAGGCGCATTATCGGTGGTGCCATGAATGAGTTTGTGCCCCGCATTGAAACTGTTCCGGTCGAACGCAGCGTGCCTGCGGTGCGTCCGGTAATGGCCGTTGAGTCTGTGCAATCGGGCAACGGCGCGAGCCAGAACGGGCTGGGCGCGGATACGGGCGAGCAGGCGCGCAGGGAACATATGGCGAGCGCATCCGATTATGCGCGGGTTCAGGCGCGCATCGCCGACATATTGGCGCATATGGATGCAAGCGCCGCCGAGCCGGAAGCGGCGCTGAGCAACGCCGAAACGCGCCTTGCGATGCTGCGGCCGGACCCGACGATCGTCATCCCCATGCCCCCCGCCAGCAAGGAAGTCATCGAGCGCGCGGTCGATCTGGCCCGCGCCATGGCGCAACAGGCCGCGATCACGCGCTCGGCACAGGCGAACGTCGCGCAGGGCACCGTCGATCAGCTGCTGGCAATGCCCGGCTGAAGCAGTTTTTCGCTGAAAAATTCATCGCAAAAGCTTTAATCTCTCTAAAACTTTGATCGTGTAGGCCGTTCTGATCTTTGGAAAGGGACGACCATGACCGGCATTGGCAGCAGCATCGCCACTATTCTTCAGGGCTCGAATGCCATCGACGTCACGTCGATCGTCAATCAGCTCGTGGCTGCCACGCGCGAGCCCAAGCAAGCGGTGCTGGACCAGCGCACGACGCTCAACAATGCACGGGTTTCCGCCATCGCCAGCGCGTCGAGCGCGCTCGACATCTTTTCCAGCACCCTGACCGACGTTCTGAAAAACAGCAATCTTTCGGGCCAGCCCGCCTCCAACGACCCGACCATCGTCGCGGTCAGCGCCAAAGCGGGGGGCATACCCAAGGGGCTGCCCGCGCAGATAGAGGTGCAGCAGCTTGCCTCGGGCCAGATTCTCGAATCGGTCAACCTCGCCGACACCGGCACGGCCGTTGGTCTCGGCACGCTCACGCTGACGACCGCTTCGGGCGCGCATACGATCACCATCGACAGCACCAACAACACGCTGGGCGGTCTGGCGGACGCCATCAACGGCGCCAATGCGGGCGTCACGGCAACAATAGTGACCGATAATCGCGGCTCGCGCCTCGTGCTCAAGGGGGAAACGGGCGATGCCAACGCCTTCACCCTGACCAAGGAAGCCACCGACACCGCCGATGCCGATCTCGCCCGCTTCACCTTCGATGGCGCGACCGGCGGCATGACCAAGCGTCAGGATGCGCTCGACAGCATCGTCTTCATCGACGGCGTGGAGATGCAGAACGACACCAACACGCTCGATGATGCCATTCCCTTCGTGCGCATAGACCTCAATAAGGCCGCGCCGGGCACGCTGGTGACATTGGCCACCGACCAGCCGACCAAAACGACCAAGGATCTGGTGGGCGATTTCGTCGCCGCCTATAATACGCTGCGCAGCGCGCTCAACACCGCGAGCGCCAGCACCGGCGACGCCAATACCGCTGGCGCGCTGGCGGGCGATCCGGCGATCCGCGCGATCACCAACCAGCTTTCCAAATTGACGACGACGCAGCTTGCCGGCAGCGGCCCCTATCGCACACTCAATGATATTGGCGTCGGCACCAACAAGGACGGCACGCTCAAGATTGACACCGCGCGGCTCGATGCGGCGATTGCGGCCGATCCCGGCGCGGTATCGCAAATGCTCAACCCGACCGTCAGCTCGGATACCAATCCCGGCATCGGGCTCGCCGTCAAGAACATGCGCGACAGCCTTCAGGACGAGAACGGCACGCTGGCGGCGTCCAAGGCCAAATATGACCAGCTCAGGACGGAGCTCACCAAGCAATTGACCAAACTCGACGAGGATATGTCCTCCTATGAGGAGCGCCTGAGCGTTCAGTATAACAAGATGCAATCCCAGCTTCTGGCCTTCAATGCGACGCAAAGCTACCTGAAGCAGCAGATCGACCTGTGGACCAACAAGACCGGCGACTGATCGCCCGAATATCCATAACGTAAAAACATAAAGGACCAGCAAGACAATGTACCACTCGCCAGCTTTCGCCGGAACAGCCAGCCGCCGCTATGCCGCCGTGCATGCGGGCAGTCGGGTCGAAAGCGCCTCTCCGCATGGCCTCATCAAGATATTGCTCGACGAGCTGCTGCTGGCGATCGACGCTTCGGCAAAGGCGCTGGAACAGGGCGATCAGCACAAGGCGAATGACAAGAATATCCGCGCGCTCTCGATCGTGCAGGCGCTCGATTCGAGCCTCGATTTCGAAAAGGGCGGGGACATCGCCATCGGTCTCGCCCAGATCTACCGCGAAACCAGCCGCCTGATGCTGCTATCCCAACAGATGCGCAGCGCCGCCGAAGCGCGCAAGGCGCATGCCATCATATCCGAAATCGCGGACGCCTGGAACCGGATCGGATAAACGAGCGGCCATCCCCGGCCCGCGCGCTCCTGGCCTCTAAGCCGCCTCCACGGTCAGCATCGTGCCCCGCGCGCCGGTAATGCGCACGGCGGCACCGACATCCATATCCGGCCCGGTGCAATCCCATATGCTGTCGCCCACCCGCACCCGTCCGCGCCCGTTGCGGATCGGTTCCGCCACGGTCACGATTTCACCGATCAGGCGGGCCGTGCGGTCGTTGAGCAGCGGGTCCTGCGACACCACCGGATTATCGGCATACCAGCGTCGCCCCGCCCATACGGCGGCAAGACACAGCAGCGCGAAAATCACGAACTGCACCGCGATCGGCAGCGGAACGAGCATCGCCAGCGCTCCGGTTATCGCCGCTGCGCCTGCGACCCAGATCAGGAAGACGCCCGGCGTCACTATCTCGCCAATGCCGAGCAGCACAGCCAGTCCCAGCCACCACCATGGGTTGGCGATCATATGTTCGAGCATCGCCTATTGCCCTTCAAACGGTCCACGCCGCGAGGGAGGCGGCGCGGGCGAGGGGGGAGCGCCCTTGTCGCCGAACGCATCCTTCGCCAGTTCGCCGATCCCGCCCAATGTGCCGATAAGCTGCGTCGCTTCGACCGGGAACAAGATCGTCTTGGCGTTGGGCGATGTCGCAAACTGGCTCACCGCCTCGACATATTTCTGCGCGATGAAGTAATTGATCGCCTGCGCATTGCCTCCCGCAATCGCCTCGGACACCATCTGGGTCGCCTTGGCTTCGGCTTCAGCCTCGCGTTCGCGCGCCTCGGCGTCGCGGAAAGCGGCTTCGCGCCGACCCTCGGCCTCCAGTATCTGCGATTGCTTTTCGCCCTCCGCTTTCAAGATTTCGGACTGACGCAGGCCTTCGGATTCAAGGATCAGCGCGCGCTTCTCGCGCTCGGCCTTCATCTGCCGCCCCATGGCGTTGACGATGTCGGCAGGCGGGCGAATATCCTTCAGCTCGACGCGGGTAATCTTGATGCCCCAGCTATTGGTCGCGTGATCGACGACGGCGAGTAGCCGCGCATTGATTTCGTCGCGCTTGGAAAGCGTTTCATCAAGGTCCATCGATCCCATCACGGTGCGCAAATTGGTGGTCGATAGCTGCATGATGGCGACATACAGCTCCGATACTTCATAGGCGGCCTTGGCGGCATCGAGCACCTGAAAGAACACGACGCCATCGACCGAAACCATCGCATTGTCCTTGGTGATGATTTCCTGACCCGGAATATCAACAACCTGTTCCATCATATTGATTTTACGGCCAACGCTATAAAAGAAAGCCGGGTAGAAATTGAGGCCGGGACGGGCCACCTCGGTGAAGCGGCCGAAGCGCTCTATGGTATATTGATAGCCCTGCCGGACGATCTTTATGCTCGCCGCCAGATAGATCAGCACCAATATGACCAGCATCAAGGCTACAGTCGCGCCCATATCTCTATTCTCCCGCCAGAGTGATTTCGAGCCGGATGGAAGCATCTGGCGGCTCGGAAATCACGGAAACACCCTAAAACCCCTTCCACTATGCCCGCAAATGAGGGAGGGGGGAAGGCAATTCGCTCCTTTTCACAAGAGGCCTCGTTCCATGCAGCTCCTTCACGCGCGTTCGCTCCTGTTCCTGCCCGCCTCCAACGCGCGCGCCATCGAAAAGGCGCGCTCGCTGCCCTGCGACATGGTGATCCTCGATCTTGAGGATGCCGTTGCCGAGGAAAACAAGCAGGCGGCGCGCGATGCACTGGCGAGCGCGTTCGCGACCGGCTTCGGGGAGCGGCTGAAGGCTGTCCGGGTGAACGGCGTCGGCGCCCGGCATCATGTCAAAGACATGCAGGCCGCGCGCGACACGGCGGCGGATGTCGTTGTCCTGCCCAAGGTCGAGCGCGTGACCGATATCGAGGCGGTGCTCGGATCGACCGGGAAGCCGATCATCGCCATGATCGAATCGCCGCTCGGCCTGTCCCATGCGCAGGAGATCGCGGCCGCCCACGGCGTCGCGGGGCTGTTCATGGGCAATAACGATCTGCGCCACGATCTGCGCATCCCGATGGATGCGGACCGTTCCGGCCTGATGCTGGCGATGCAGAGCGTCATCCTCGCCGCGCGCCTGTCTGGCAAGGCGGTGTTCGACGGCGTCTACAACCGGCTCGACGATGCGGAAGGTTTCCGCGCCGAATGCCGCGAAGGCCGCGCGCTCGGTTTCGATGGCAAGACGCTGATCCATCCCAACCAGATCGCCGATGCCAACGCGATTTTCGGGCCTTCGGAGCAGGAACTGGCCGATGCACGCGCGCTCATCGCCGCCGCGACCGGCGGCGCGGAACGCCATGACGGCAAGATGATCGAGGCGATGCATGTCGCGCAGGCCCGCGCATTGCTGGCGCGAGCGGGAGAGCGCTGAAATTTCTCTCCTCCGCGCACTAGCCCTCACCCCCCGAAATGGTTACATGGGCGGCCACACGACCACCTGTAGCAGAAAGAAAGTGGCTCCCCATGGATATCCGCCTCGGCCTCACCTTTGACGATGTGCTGTTGCAGCCGGGGGAATCCGATGTATTGCCGAGCCAGGCGGACACCAGCACGCAGGTCACCAAGGCGATCCGCCTCAATATCCCGATTCTTTCCTCGGCGATGGATACCGTCACGGAAGCGGACATGGCGATCGTCATGGCGCAGCTGGGCGGCATGGGCGTGCTTCACCGTAATCTGACCGTCGAGGAACAGGCCGCCGCCGTGCGCGCGGTCAAGCGGTTCGAGAGCGGCATGGTCGTCAACCCGATCACCATCACGCCCGACGCCACACTGGCAGACGCGCAAATGCTGATGCAGCGCCACCGGATCAGCGGCATTCCCGTGGTCGAGGCCAGCGGCACGCTCGTCGGCATCCTCACCCACCGCGACACCCGTTTCGCCGAAAACCCGAAACAGCCCGTCGCCGAACTGATGACGAAGGAGAATCTCGCCGTCGTTCCCGCCGGGGTCAGCCAGGAAGAAGCGCGCCGCCTGCTCCACCAGCGCCGCATCGAAAAGCTGCTGGTCGTCGACGATGCCTATCGCTGCGTCGGCCTCATCACCGTGAAGGACATCGAGAAGGCCGTCACTTATCCTCAGGCGACCAAGGACGCCAGCGGGCGCCTGCGCGTCGCCGCCGCCACCACGGTGGGCGAGACCGGGCTGGAGCGTACAAGGGCGCTGGTCGATGCCGAGTGCGATCTCATCGTCATCGATACCGCCCATGGCCACAGCAAGATGGTTTCCGCCGCCGTAACCGCCGTCAAGAAGCTGTCCAACCATGTGCAGGTCGTCGCGGGCAATGTCGCCACTGCCGAAGCCGCCCGCGCGCTCATCGATGCGGGCGCGGATTGCGTCAAGGTCGGCATCGGCCCCGGCTCGATCTGCACCACCCGCGTTGTCGCGGGCGTTGGCGTGCCGCAATTGACCGCCGTGATGGATGCCGCCGAGGAAGCCGCGAAATCGGGCGTGCCGGTGATCGCCGATGGCGGACTGCGCACCAGCGGCGATGTCGCAAAGGCGCTGGCGGCGGGGGCAGGCGCGGTGATGATCGGCTCGCTGCTCGCGGGCACCGAGGAAGCGCCGGGCGAAACCTTCCTCTATCAGGGCCGCGCCTATAAAAGCTATCGCGGCATGGGCAGCGTCGGCGCCATGGCGCGCGGCAGCGCCGATCGCTATTTCCAGCAGGACATCAAAGATCAGATGAAGCTGGTGCCCGAAGGCATTGAGGGGCAGGTGCCGTTCAAAGGCCCCGCGCGCGATGTCATTCACCAGCTTGTCGGCGGCGTGAAGGCTGCTATGGGCTATACCGGCAGCCGCACATTGGCGGACCTCAAGGAACGCGCCCGCTTTGTGCAGATCACCAATGCCGGCCTGTCCGAAAGCCATGTCCACGATGTCACCATCACGCGGGAAGCGCCCAATTACCCGACGCGTTAATGCGGCTTCAGCAGCGCTGAAGCATGCGGCACCGGCCCGCTCCCCCACCCAACCACCCATAGGCTATTATCATCGGGTGGTTGGGTGGGGGAGCGGGCTGGAGCCGCCCCATCCGCGTGAGCGGATCAAAAGACTCCCATGACGCCCTCCGCCCGCGTTCAGGCATCGATTGATCTGCTCGACGACATCATTGCCGCCGCGCGCGAAGGCGGTGCGGCCGCGGACACGCTCATCGCGCGCTATTTCAAGACGCGACGCTATGCCGGGGCGAAGGACCGCCGCGCCGTGCGCGATCTCGTTTATGCCGCCATCCGCCTGTGCGGCGAACGCCCGGAAAACGGGCGGGCGGCGATGCTGGCGCTGGCGCGGCAGGATGAAGCGCTCGCCGCCCTGTTCGATACCTCCACTCACGGCCCGGCGGCCATCGTGGCGGACGAACCCGTCGCGCGGGCCAGCGCCGTGCCGCAATGGCTCTTCCCTCATTTCGCGCAGCCGCTGGGCGATAGGGCGGAACAGGTAGCGCTCCTTCAGCGCGCCCCTCTCGATCTGCGCCTCAACGCGCTCAAGCCCGACAGCGCTATTGTTCTCGCCGCCTTTCCCGAAGCCGAACGCTTTCCCGATATTCCCCATGCGCTGCGCATCCCGGACGGCGCGCCCGTCGAACAATCGGACGCATGGCGCGACGGGCTGGTCGAGATACAGGATATCGGCAGCCAGATGATCGCCCGCGCCTGCGAAGCCCAACCGGGCATGACCGTCATCGATCTGTGCGCGGGGGCGGGGGGCAAGACGCTGGCGCTTGCCGCGGATATGGCACGCGAAGGAGTGGGGCAGGGGCGTCTCATCGCCATCGACGTTAACCGCGATCGCCTCTCGCGTCTGCCGCCGCGCGCCGAGCGTGCCGGGGCTGATTTCATCGAAACGCTGCTCATCGATGCCGGACGCGAGGAGGGCGCGCTTGGCCCCATGGCGGAGATCGCCGACGTGGTGCTCGTCGATGCGCCCTGTTCGGGCACCGGCACATGGCGGCGCAACCCCGAGGCGCGCTGGCGGCTGACGCCCGAACGGCTCGCCCTTCTCACCCGCGAACAGGCACGCATTCTCGATCTCGCCGCGCCGCTCGTGAAACCGGGCGGCAGGCTCGTTTATGCCGTCTGCGCGCTCACCGATGCGGAAGGGAGCGGCCAGATCGGAGCGTTTCTTTCCCGCCACACCGGCTGGAAAAGCGCGCCGCCCGACTTGCCTCTGGGCCGAAAATATGGTGAAGGCCGCTTGCTAACGCCCGCGCATGATGGCACGGATGGATTTTTCATCGCCACGCTGGTGAAATTATGAGGCGAAGCCCGACTGACCGCAATATGAGGCCTCGGCCCGTCTATCGGCGCGACCTTTGGGAGACGATAATGCGTTTTACCCCTGCTACCCTCGCTCTGGCGGCTGTGTTCGCCACGGTTTCGAGCGTCGGCATCAGCCAGAAACCCGATAGCCAGATCCTCGCGCGCTCGCTGGAGTGGCAGGCGAAGGGCGATGCGGCGCATGCGGCGGGCGATCTGCAGCACGCCATTGACGCTTATGAAAGCGCGCTCGCGGTCGATCCGCGCAACCGGGCCGTGTTCGTCGCGCTGGGCGATGTCGCGCGCGAGCAGGGCCTGCAAGGCAAGGCGGTACGCTATTATCAGGGCGCGCTGGTGCTCGAACCCACGGACATGACTGCATTGGGCGGCACGGTCGAAGCACTGGTCGATCGCGGCGCACTCGCCAGCGCACGCGAAAATCTTTCGCGGATGAAGACCCTGTGTCGCGGCGAATGCCCGCAAATCGCGCAGCTCTCCACGCTGATAGAGCGCAAGGCGACCGCGCAGGCGGCGCTTTCCGCCAAGGATGTCGCCCCCGCGCCTGACGCCAAAATATTGGCCCAGCAGCCCTGACAGACCGATAAATATTGCTCCCCGGTGTTCCTGCGCAGGCAGGAACCCAGAGTAAGGGCGGGCATGCCAGAATGTTCTGGATTCCTGCCTTCGCAGGAATATGGCGAGATTTCGGGCCACCAGATATCCCATCCGCTTCGAAATCACCCTAAGCGCCGCTCAATATCCGCGCGAGCGCTACAAATTCCTCCACGCTGACCGTTTCGGCGCGGCGCTGCGCGTCGATACCAAGCTGCTCCAGCGCATCGAGCGCGCCGGGCAGGCCCTTGAGGCTCTGCCGCAGCATCTTGCGCCGCTGCCCGAACGCCGCCGCCGTCACCCGCTCCAGCACGGCGAGCTTCACGCCCTGCGGTTCCTCACCCGGAACGATATGCACCACCGCCGACATTACCTTGGGCGGCGGCGTGAACGCGCTGCGATGCACCTTCATCGCAATGCGCGCCTTTGCCCGCCACTGCGCCAGCACGGCGAGCCGTCCATAATGTTCGCCTCCCACCGGCGCGACGATGCGCTCAGCCACTTCCTGCTGAAACATCAGGGTTAGCGACGCCCACCACGGCCGCCATGGAACGGAAAGCCAGCCGACCAGCAACGGCGTGCCGACATTATAGGGCAGGTTAGCCAGAATATGCGGCGCATCGCCCGCCAGCGCTTGCGCATCCACCTTCATCGCGTCATCGGCAACGATGCGAAGCTGCCCCGGAAAGGCGTGCGCCAGTTCCTCCAGCGCCGGAATACAGCGCGCATCGCGCTCCACCGCCGTCACCCGCGCGCCTGCCCGCAGCGCGGCGCGGGTCAGGCCACCGGGGCCGGGGCCGACTTCATACACATTCTGCCCCGCCAGATCGCCCGGAATGGCGGCAATCCGCGCCAGCAACTGTTCGTCGAGCAGGAAATTCTGTCCCAGCGCCTTGCTCGCCGCAAGACCATGGCGCGCGATCACATCGCGCAGCGGCGGCAATGTTGGCGCGGGGATCGCGCTCGCGTTCCCGCTCAAGCCGGGCAATCCGCCCATGCCACGCGGTTGCGCGCCGCTATTTCGGCCATCCGGATCGCCGCGATCATCGCGCCGGGGCTGGCGATATTGCGCCCCGCTATGCCGAAAGCCGTGCCATGGTCGGGTGACGTGCGCACGATCGGCAGGCCCAGCGTCATGTTCACGCCATCGTCGAAATGCAGCGTCTTGACCGGGATCAGCGCCTGATCGTGATACATGCACAGCGCCGCGTCATATTGTTCGCGCGCCGGGCCGTGGAACATCGCATCGGGCGAATAGGGGCCGCTGATGTCCATTCCCTCGGCGCGCAGCGATTCCACGGCGGGCGCGATGATGTCGATCTCCTCGCGCCCCATATTGCCGTGCTCGCCCGCGTGCGGATTGAGGCCCGCGACCCATATGCGTGGTTTTTCGATGCCGAAATTGCGCACCAGCCCTTTCGCTGTCACCAATGCGCGGGTACGGATCAGGTCGATGGAAAGCGCCGCCGGCACCTCGCCGAGCGGAATGTGGATGGTGACCGGCACCACCCGCAGCGACGGCCCGGCCAGCATCATCACCGCGTTGCTGCGCGCTATACCGCAGCGCTCTGCGATGAATTCCGTCTGGCCCGGATGGGTGAAGCCCACCGAGTAAAGCTGCGTCTTGCCGACGGGCGCGGTAATCAGGCCTCCCGCCGCGCCGGATTTGGCAAGGCCGATGCCGATCTCCAGCGCATGCAGCGCGCATTGCGCGCCATCGGCATTGGGCTGCCCCGGCACGATGTCGCCGGTCATGGTCTGTTGCAGGCAGGGCAGGGCATCGTCGAACGCCGCCCGCGCCGCATCCGGGCTGTCGATCGACGCAATCGGGCCATCCCACACGGCGGAAATCGCGCGGCACTCGCCGATCACGAAGAACGGCGCCAGTCCCTGCGCTTCGCGCATCGCCCAGGCCTTGGCAACGACCTCCGGACCGATGCCCGCAGGGTCGCCCATCGCTATGGCAAAGGGCGCAATATCGCTCGAACCGGTGCCGTCGTTCATCGCCTCAGTTATAATCGATAATCGCGTCGCGCCGCAAATCGCGCAGATAGATGCGCGCGCGCTTGTTCACGCGTTCGTCCTCGATCTGCGACATGATCTGATCGAACGAGGGCGCGCCCACGTCCTGCGGATCGTCGCGACCGCACAGCACCAGCGCGCGCACTCCGCTTTCGACCGAACCGAAAGGTGGCGTCGATTGCCCGACCTGAAGCTCCACCATCATCTGCTGCAATGGCGCGGGCAGGTCGCGGATGCGGACATTGTCATTGTCGATCACGTCGGCACCGAGTTTCTGGCCGATGGCGGCGACGCTGCCGCACCCCTGCAGCGATTTGAGCTGATCGGTGAAATTCTTGACCTTGGCCTGCGCCTGCGCCTGCGTCGTGCCGCTGGGGAAAGTGACCGAAATCTGCTTGAGGCTGAGAACCGCATCGCGCGGATCGGCGGTCAGCACCTGACGCTTGTCCATCAGGTACAGGATCGAAAAACCGCCGGGGATCGGGATCGGCCCGGCAATCTGCCCGACTTCGATTTCGGTAACCGCCTTGCCCAGCTCCTCGGGCAACTGGCCCGTCCGCACCCAGCCCAGATCGCCGCCGACCGCCGCCGTCGAGGCTTCGGAAAACTGCCGGGCATAAGCGGCGAATGAACCACCCTGACGGATTTGGTCGATGATATTGCGGCCATTGGCGAAAATCTGTTCGGCATTTTCCGGCGTTGCGGAAAGATAGATCTCGCCGACGCGATATTCGTCCGAGCCCTTGGAGGCCTTCATCCGGTCGATGACCGACTTGACCTCTTCCTCGCTCACATTGACGAAGGGTTGCACCTTGCGGCGAAGCAGGCGGCTCCAGGCGCTTTCCGCTTCAATCTGGCGCTGGATGCTGGCGGGCGAGCTACCCTTGGAGCGCAGATATTTACCGAATTCTTCGGGGGTCTGCCGGAAATTGGCGGCAACGCGGGCATAGCTCTGCGCCAGTTCCGCCTTGTCGACAATGATGTCATTGGCCGCCGCTTCCTGAATCTGCAACGTCTCGTCGATCAGGTTGCGCAACACCTGCAACCGCAGGCGCGCGAGTTCGGCGTCGGGAATATTGCCGCCATTGGCGAGCACGATCAGCGCGAGCCGCTGGTCCACGTCGGTCTGGGTGATGATCTGGCCATTCACCACCGCCGTCGGCTTGTGCACATTGGGATCGCGGTTCTCGAAGATGGTCAGGTCTTCGGGCAGCTTCAGCGAATCGACAGAGCTTTGCGCAAAGGCCGGGCGGTCAAAGCCTGCGGCCACAACGACCGTGGCGGCAAGCGCACCCATGCAGGCAACGAACAGGCGCGGTTGTGCGCGGTTTTTCCACATTACCATTGAGCGATTTACTCTCCGAATAAACTTTATGCAGGCATGTCCCTTACCCCGGCGATGATGAACCGTCGCTGAGTAAGTGACTTCCCCCCGAAGCAGACACTTATATACCTAGATTGCGAAAGGCCAGACGCAGCTGGATGGTATTGTTGTTGCGCGCGTCGCCGGCCGACTGATAATCGCGCCGCCAGGTCAGGCCGACATCGAGGCAATCGTCCTGATAGGCAATGCCGATCCTGTGGCGCACCGGTTCGAAGCCGTCCGCCAACGTTACCGGGTCTTCACGCTTGCCGGTCAGGTCAACGACGGTCGAACCGAATACCGACCAGAAGCGCGCAAAGGCGATCCGCGCGCCGATCCGTACTTCCTCCCGGTCCGACAGATCCTCCAGTCGCTCGGTCACATTGCGGTTGAGCCGCAAATAACTGACCGTCGCATAGGTGCGGCGCGTGCCGATATTCGCGTCGACCTCGTTGCGGCGCACCGCCAGATTGTCCTTGTCGAGTCGGAAGCGGTGGGTGACGCTGATCAGATCCTTGTAGCGCACCGTCGTGCGGCCGACGATGTCGGATACCCGCTCGGAAAGCCCCGTCCCATCGGGCAGCAGGCTCGCGCGGTTGTTGAGGCGATAGCTTTGCCCCACCATGCTTTCGAGCGAGAAATCCTTGAGATCGAGCGCATATTCGACGCCGAAGGTAATCCGCGTCGAATCCTCGAACCGGTCATAGCCGGGAAAGCGGTTGAGCGCGAACAGGTTGCTGTCTTCCAGATCGACCGTGCGCGCATCTTCATTGGGCAGCGACAGATTGGTTATCCTGGGCGCGGCGACGATCTGCACGCGCGGCGTAATCCTCTGCGTTCCGCCCATGAAAGACCCGATGAACGGCCAGCGCATATCCGCCGCCACCGCCGCGATGCCGCGCCCACGCCAGCCCGGCAGGCCGCTATAGGAAGGAACATCGTTCAGCGCATTGTCGCTGCTGTGATAAACATCGCCGCGCGCATAAGCGGTGAAGCTGATCTCCTGCCCCCATGTCGTCAAGCGCCGCAAATTCCATTCCGCCGATGTGAAGGCGCGCTGCGTATCCTGCCCGCTGGTGCGGGTAATGGCGAGGCTGTTCGCCTGCAATTGCACCCGCCCGCCCAATATCGGGTCGGCAAGGCGCAGGCGATAGTCGATGACCGGCAGCGCGATCGGCATCTGCCCCTGGCTGTCGTTCAGGCGCAGCGATTGCACCGACCATCCGGCGATCGAGAGATAGCTGTCCGCATCGATCCGCTCGGCGCTGATCGTCGAGCGCAGCCGGTCGTCGCGGGAAATATCGTAGCGGCGCAGGAAGGTGCGATCGGTGGCGCGGCGCAGCGACCCCGAAACGCTCCAGTTCGGATCGAGCTGATATTTGCCGCTCGCTTCGATATAGCCGCGAAAATCCTCTTCCGACGGGTCGGCCGTCACATTGCTGCTCCGGCGTTTGCTATAGGTGCCATAGCCCGTGACCCGATAGGCGCCTTTGCCCGTCAGCGCGCGATAGGTGCCTTCCAGCATCGGATATTGATCGGTAAACACATGCGGCGTGATGGTCAGGTCGCGATTGGGCGCGAGCTTGAAATAATAAGGCAGCGCCACCTCAAGCCCATTGAGGCCATTAATACGGACATCGGGGATCAGCAGCCCCGATCCACCGCGATCACCCACCGGATGCGAAAAGCCCGGCAAGACGAGGAGTGGCAATCCGAACAGCTCGATGCGCGCGCCCTTGTAGCTCACCCGCTCGCTGACCGGGTCATAGCGCACTTCGACCGCCTTGATCTGCCAGCTCGGATTTTTCGGGCATCCGTCGCTGCCCTCGACCGCGCAAGGCGAGTAAGCCGCCTGATGCAGCGTGTAAACGCCGTCGGTGCGCTTGCCGCTCCGCGCCACCAGCCGTCCGCCTTCGGCCATGATCAGCAGCAGGTTCTCGACCACGCCGTCCTTCAGCGTGTCGGTAACGTCGATCCGGTCGCCATAGGCGATGTTGCCGTCGGCGTCGGTCACCGAAACATTGCCGCTCGCCTCGACCGCGCCGGTCTTGCGGTTCCATGACACAGTATCGGCGCGCAGGCGGTTGCCCTCGCGCAACATCTGCACATTGCCGCGCGCCGTAACGACATCGGTTTCGCTGTTGTAATCGATGGTGTCCGCGGCAAAGCCGATTTCCGTGTCGCTTGCCGGCACCGGCGCGTCGAGCATGGTGGAAGCCGCCGCATCCTGCTGCGCCGAAGGATCATGGACATCCTCGATCGATCCCGTCTTCACGCGCTCTTGCGGAACGGGGTCTTCCGCCTTTTGCAGGGCAAGCACTTCGCCGCTCCAGCCCAGAGCCAGCGTGACCACACCGATCGTCAACGCATCGCGCAACAGGCGCGGACGCATTTGCGCGCCGACTGGCGCACTCAGGTCAGGGAAAAGCGATGGCGCCATATGGAATGCGGTAAACCCTGGTTCAGCTCGAATATTCTGCCCGCCTATTGCATCGCATCGCGGTTCCCGCAATCCCCATAGCGGCAGACAGTCTCAAAATGACATATAGCGAGAGCCGAAAATGCCCGCTTTACCACCATCATGCCGCTGGTGTATCGCGGCGTATCACAACGAATGATTGAGAGAGATTTGATGGAAATCCGCTTTTCGTCCGTGCGCTCCCCGGACGCAGATACCCTTGTCTTTGCCGTTAAAGCCGATGGATTGAGCCAGCTTCCCACCGCCGCCGATATGAATGCGGCGGCGCAACTGGGGCGCTTTACCGGCGAATGCGGTTCCATCGTCGAGAGCTTCCGCGACGTGGAAGGCGCGGCGCGGCGCGTGCTGCTGCTCGGCATAGGCGGCGCAAGCGATACGGACATGGAAAAAGCGGGGGCCGCACTGGTGGCACGGCTGCTGACCTCGGGCGCGAAGCAGGCATCGGTGTCGTTCGAGGCGACCGGTCCCGTCACTGCCGCATCGTTGGCGCGCATGGCCTTCGGGGCGGATTTGCGCTCGTGGCGCATCGATACCTATCGCACGAAACTGCCGGAAAAACAGAAGCCCAGCCTCCAAACCATCGAGCTGGTGAGCAATGCGGACAGCGCCGCCGAATGGGCCCGCCTTTCGGAAGTCGCTGCGGGCGTCAAATTCACCCGCGAACTCGTCGCCGAACCGGCCAACATCCTCTATCCCGAAAGCTTCGTCGAACGCTGCCGCCCGCTTGAGGCGCTGGGCGTCACGTTCACCGTGCTCGATGAAGCCGATATGGCGAAGCTCGGCATGGGCGCGCTTTTGGGCGTCGCGCAGGGTTCGGTGCGCAAGCCGCGCCTGCTGGCGATGGAATGGAACGGCACCGGCGATGAAGCGGCAACCCCGCTGGTGCTGGTCGGCAAGGGCGTCACCTTCGATACCGGCGGCATCTCGATCAAGCCCGCCGCTGGCATGGAAGACATGAAATGGGACATGGGCGGCGCGGGCGCGGTCGCGGGCACGATGCGGGCGCTCGCCGGACGCAAGGCGAAAGCGCGGGTCGTCGGCATTTGCGGTCTTGTAGAGAATATGCCCGACGGCAACGCCCAGCGCCCCGGCGACATCGTCACCTCGATGTCGGGCCAGACCATAGAGGTCATCAATACCGATGCCGAAGGCCGTCTCGTGCTGTGCGATGCCGTCACATGGGCGCAGCGCACCTACAAGCCCGGAACGCTCATCGATCTCGCCACATTGACCGGCGCGATACTGGTGTCGCTGGGGCAGGAGCATGGCGGCCTGTTCAGCAATGACGATGCCCTGTCGGATACTCTGCTCGCGGCGGGCAAGGCGTCGGGCGATCCGCTCTGGCGCTTCCCGCTTGGCGAGGCCTATGACAAGATGATCGAAAGCCCGATCGCCGATATGAAGAATGTCGGCGGTCGCTTCGCCGGTTCGATCACCGCCGCGCAATTCATCAAGCGCTTCATCGATGACGGCGTCAAATGGGGGCATCTCGACATCGCCGGCATGGTCTGGGCCGACAAGCCCGGCGCGGTCTGGGAAAAAGGCGCGACCGGCTATGGCGTACGCCTGCTCGATCGCTTCATCGCCGACAATTTCGAAGCCTGATGCAGGTCGATTTCTACCAGCTAAGCCGCGATCCCGTCGAACAGATACTGCCTGTCATAGCGCAGAAACTGCTCGACGAGGGCGAGCGGCTGCTGGTGGTTGATGAGCGGGAAGGGGCGCTCGATCGTCTGTCGCGCGCGCTGTGGAACTGGCGGCCGGACAGTTTCCTCGCGCATGGGCTGGCGCAGGAAGAGGATGCCGCCACGCAGCCCATTCTGCTTTCCGCCAGCGATCAGGCGCTCAACCATGCCCGCCACATCGCGCTGACCGATGGCCAGTGGCGCGAGTCCGCCCTCGGATATGAGCGTGCCTTCTATTTCTTCGACGCCGAAACCATCGAGGGCGCGCGCACCTGCTGGAAGGCATTGAAACAGATGCCGGACGTTACGTCACGCTTCTGGCGGCAAGAAGGCGGCAAATGGATGCAGGGGCCATAACCCGCGTCCCGGTACCGCGACGATGCCGCCATGACCGCTATGCCCCCCGGCCTCATTTCCCCAAAAAGCCTTGCCGCGTCGCAACAACGCAGCTAAAGCGCGCGCCAATCGCACAAGATCAACCACTGGAGTTCAAGGCAAAATGCCCGCAAACCGCACCTTTTCGATCATCAAGCCCGACGCGACCCGCCGCAACCTCACCGGCGCGATCACCGCGAAGCTGGAGGAAGCGGGCCTGCGCGTCGTTGCTTCCAAGCGCATCCGCATGACCCGCGAACAGGCCGAAGGCTTTTACGCCGTCCACAAGGATCGCCCGTTCTTCGCCGATCTCGTCGCCTTCATGATTTCCGGCCCGGTCGTGGTGCAGGTGCTGGAAGGCGAGAATGCCGTCAAGCGCAACCGCGACATCATGGGCGCGACCAACCCGGAAAATGCCGATGAAGGCACGATCCGCAAGGAGTTCGCCGAATCGATCGAAGCCAATTCGGTCCATGGTTCGGATAGCGACGAAAACGCCGCCGCCGAAATCGCCTATTTCTTCAAGAAGGAAGAAATCGTCGGCTGAACGCTTCAGACACGCGCAATCAGGAAAAGGCCGTCCGGGTTCCGGGCGGCTTTTTTGTGGCAACCAGAGCGCATTGCCACATCGTCCGTTCTTAAAAAATTAACCTGTTGTTGAGACTTTCCGCATAACCATAATTGGTTATGGAAAGAGAGGCGGTCGAAACCTCGAACCAAAGCGCTCCCTGCGACCGCAGGGATGGACGGGCACCGCTGTCTTTTCCCTGTTCGGTCATGCTTTCCGACGGTAAATTCCCCTGCGAGTTGCTGAACCTTTCGCTGGGCGGCGCCCGTATCAGGACCGACCGCACGCTCGAAACAGGGCGCACCCTCTGGATCTCATTGGACGAGTATCAGGCTTTCGCCACCGTGACGTGGGGCAAGGACGGCGAATATGGCCTGGCATTCGAGGATCGGTTGCCCAAGGTCATCGTCATGCAAATGCAGGGTTTTTCGGTCAACAGGGAAGAATATGAAGCCGCGCAGAGCGAACGCGCGGCGCGGAACTGGGCCCTCGGCGACGAGAACAGAGCGCCCAAATCACGCCTTATACGGCTATTGGATGTCCTTGGCCCCAAGCCCCGCGACACGTTTGCTTCCTGCGCACAATGCGACAGCGGCAAGCCATGCCCCACCCATTGCGGGCACAAGCAATATCGCAAACACAAAAACGCCTATCGCTCGCGTGTTATTCTCTATCTGGGAGGTGCCGCCATTATCGGAGCGTTATTGGGCATCGGCAGCGAACTGATAGGCTGACACCCCGGGAAGCATCCGGTGGTTCAGGCCGGAGCGAATTCCCCGCTGCCCTCGTCGAGCATATGCAATATCCCGTCCGAAATGGCGAAATAGGCGCCGATCAGCTTCAGCTTTCCCTGGCTCTCGCCCGACTGGACGAAGGGGAAAGTTCGCAAATTGGCGAGGCTCACCTTCACGCCTTCCTTTTCCATCGCGCGCAATGCCTCGCGGCTGTGGTCGTCCGGCCCATGCACCGCGCGCACCTTGTCGCGCGCTTCGTCAAGCAGGTCGATCCAGTGCGCGATAAAGCCGCCCTGACCCGCAGGCGCATCTTTCAACTCCTGCGTCAGCGCGGCCTGACAGCCGCCGCAGCGGCCATGGCCCATCACCACGATCTCGCTTACCTTCAACACCTGCACCGCGAATTCGAGCGCCGCCGAAACGCCATGCCGCCCCGGCGTCGTTTCGAACGGCGGCACAAGCGCCGCGACATTGCGCACGACGAACACTTCGCCGGGGTTGGTGTCGAAAATCTGCGAAGGGTCCACGCGGCTGTCGGAGCAGGCGATAATCATCACCCTCGGGCTCTGCCCGTCGCGCAACTCGTCCCAGCGTTCGCGCTGCTGCGTCCATCCCGTTTCCCGAAAGCGACGATATCCGTCAATCATGTCGGCAAAGCTGGCCATGGTCATGTCCTCCTTTTTTTTTAACGTTTCAGGGTGGCATGTGCAGGCGCCTGGCGCTATCTGGGCAAAATGACACAAAAAGCAAGCTCTGATTTGGCAACCGACGCGCCGCGCCAGCGCAAGCCCGACTGGATTCGCGTGAAAGCGCCGACCAGCCCCGGCTATGCCGCGACCAAGAAGCTGATGCGCGAAAAGGGCCTCGCCACCGTGTGCGAGGAAGCCGCCTGCCCGAATATCGGCGAGTGCTGGACCAAGAAGCACGCGACCGTGATGATATTGGGCGATGTCTGCACCCGCGCCTGCGCCTTCTGCAACGTCAAGACCGGTATGCCGCGCAAGGTGGACGTCAATGAGCCGCAGAATCTGGCCGATGCTGCCGCCGAGATGGGCTTGCAGCATATCGTCATCACGTCGGTCGACCGCGATGATCTGCCCGATGGCGGCGCATCGCAGTTCGTCAAGGTGATCGAGGCATTGCGCCGCACCACGCCCGCAACGACCATCGAGATTCTCACGCCCGACTTCCGCAACAAGCATCAGGCCGCCGTCGAGGCCATCGTCGCCGCACGGCCCGATGTCTATAACCATAATCTCGAAACCGTGCCGCGGCTCTATCCCAATATCCGCCCCGGCGCGCGCTATTATGCGTCACTGCGCCTGCTCGAAACCGTCAAGCGCCTCGATCCGTCGATCTTCACCAAATCGGGCATCATGCTCGGGCTGGGCGAACAGCGTCTCGAAGTGCATCAGGTGATGGACGATATGCGCTCGGCCGACATCGATTTCCTGACGATGGGCCAATATCTGCAACCCACGCCCAAACATGCGAAGGTGATCGAGTTCGTGCCGCCAGCGGGCTTCAACGCTTATGCCGCTATCGCCCGCGCCAAGGGCTTTCTACAGGTTGCTGCCAGCCCGCTCACCCGCTCAAGCTATCATGCCGGCGAGGATTTCGAGCAAATGCGCGCCGCGCGCGAGGCGCAGCTCGCCCGCTTCAAGGCGTAAAGCAACGCATCATGCCGCGCCACAGCGAAACAAGGCATTTGCCCTATAGCCCGGAACAGATGTTCGATCTCGTCGCCGATGTAGAGGCCTATCCGCAATTCCTGCCGTGGGTCAGCGCCATGCGCGTGCGCTCGAACAGTGACACCGAAATGGTCGCGGACATGATCGTCGGTTTCAAGGGTTTGCGCGAAAGTTTCACCTCGCGCGTGCGCAAGGTGCGACCGCACAGCGTCCATGTCGATTATCTCGACGGGCCATTGAAACATCTCAGCAACGACTGGCAGTTCCGGCCCGATGGGGAAGGGGGCGTTCTCGTCGATTTCGAGGTGGATTTCGCGTTCAAGAACAGGCTGTTCGAAATGCTCGCCGGCCAGATGTTCGACAAGGCGCTGCGCAAGATGATCGGCGCCTTCGAAACCCGCGCCGCCGCGCTTTATGGCCCGGCGGATTCGGGCAGCAACAGTTCGAGCGCACACAGCGCCGCCTGAAGCCGCACGCCGGACCGGCCCAGATCGCCGAATTGCCGCATGTCGGCGACGATGTCGTTCGGGTCGCCGCCCCGTTCGGCGCGCGCGAACACCACCGTGCCGACCGGCTTCTGCTCGGTGCCGCCGCCCGGCCCGGCGATGCCGGTGATGGCCACCGCGATATGCGCGTGGGTGTTGGCCAGCGCGCCCTGTGCCATGCCCCAGGCGGTAGCGATGGAAACCGCGCCGAATGTTTCCAGCACATCCTGAGATATTTTAAGAAGTTCCTGCTTTATCTCATTGGAATAGGTAACGAAGCTCGCTTCAAAAACTTCGCTGCTGCCGGGAATTTCGGTGATCGCGGCGGCGACCAGCCCGCCGGTGCAGCTCTCCGACAGCGCGAAGGTGCGTCCGATCCGGCGGTTTTCCTCGACCACGCGCCGGGCCATATCCACCAGTTCGGGGTGGAGCACAGAGTCTGACGTGAAATCTGCCATGCGCTCGATCATACGCCCGGCACCATCACCGTGGCAACCGCCTGCGCCGATATTCCTTCGCCCCGCCCGGTAAAGCCCAGCCGCTCGGTCGTCGTCGCCTTCACCGACACCCGGTCGAGCGGAATCACGAGCAATTCCGCCAGCCGCGCCCGCATGGCCTCGCGGTGCGGCCCGATTTTCGGCGCTTCGCAGATGATCGTGATGTCCACATGCGCGATTTCGCCGCCGCGCGCCGCTACCCGTTCGCGCGCATAGTCCAGAAACCGCGCCGAAGCCGCACCTTTCCATTGCGGATCGCTCGGCGGAAAATGGCTGCCGATGTCGCCTTCGGCCAGCGCGCCCAACAGCGCATCGACCAGCGCATGAATCGCCACATCGGCGTCGCTATGCCCGGAAAGCCCGGATTCATGCGCGATCTCGACCCCGCACAGCCACAAGGGCTTGCCCTTGACCAGCCGATGCACGTCATATCCCGTGCCGGTGCGGGGCAGGCGGCGCGCTCCAATCGTCGCTTCAGCCCTGTCGAAATCCGCCGCATAGGTCAGCTTTTCGAGCATCGCATCCCCTTCCACCAGCGCAACTCCCACGCCCAGCGCGCGCAGCAATCCGGCATCGTCGGTAATCATTGCATCCATGGGACAGTCCCGGTGCGCCCGGCAGATCGTCCCAAAATGAAACGCTTGCGGCGTCTGCACCCGGAACACATCCGCGCGCGCGACCGCATCGCCCATCCGTGCGCCGCCGCCGCGCACCAGCGTATCCGCGACGGGCAGGGCAGGGACCGCGCCCTCCTGTTCCTCCAGTGCCGTGATCAGCCGATCGACCACCGCCGCCGGCACGAAAGGCCGCGCCGCATCGTGGATCAGCACATAGTCCGCGCCGCCGGCGCGCTCCAGATAGTCCAGCGCCGCGCGCACCGACTCTCGCCGCGTGGCGCCGCCCGTAACCAGAATCGGCGCATGGGTGAGGTCCGCCAGCGCGTCTCGCGCCTGATCTTCCTGTCCGGAGCCGATCACCACTAGCAAATTGCCGATGCGCGGATGCGCGCTCAACGCGGCATAGCCATGCGCCAGCACCGCGCGTCCGCCGATCCGCGCATATTGCTTGGGCTGCCCAAGCCCCGCCCGGCTGCCCGATCCGGCGGCGACGATGATCGCGGCGATGTTCCTGTCCGTCATGCCGCCGCGCTTATCCGACCTTTGCGCCAAGCACCAGAGTTCTTGCGGAAAACCGGATTTGCCGCTATGGCCTGCCTGTTTTTTAGGCAGTATCGACATCATAACACCCATGCACAGGCTCAAACCCATCCACATCGGCCCGGTCACGATCAACGATCCGGTCATCCTCGCGCCGATGACCGGCGTGACGGACATGCCGTTCCGCACGCTCGTGCGGCGCTATGGGTCCGGCCTCAACGTCACGGAAATGATCGCGTCCCCCGCGATGATCCGCCAGACGCGCCAGTCGCTGCAAAAGGCCGCATGGCACCCGCTCGAAGAGCCGGTCAGCATGCAGCTTGCCGGGTGCTCGCCCGCCGAAATGGCCGAAGCCGCGAAGCTCAATGCCGACAAGGGTGCGGCGATCATCGACATCAACATGGGCTGTCCGGTCAAGAAGGTCGTCAATGGCGACGCGGGCAGCGCGCTGATGCGCGATCTGCCGCTCGCCGCCGCGCTCATCAAGGCGACCGTCGAGGCGGTCGATGTGCCCGTCACCGTCAAGATGCGCATGGGCTGGGATCATGCCAGCCTCAACGCGCCGGAACTCGCCCGTATCGCGCAGGACCTCGGCGCAAAGCTCATCACCGTGCACGGTCGCACCCGCTGCCAGATGTATAAGGGCAGCGCCGACTGGGCGTTCGTGCGCAAGGTGAAGGAGGCGGTATCGCTCCCGGTCATCGTCAATGGCGACATCTGCTCTATCGAGGATGCGCAGACCGCGCTTGACCAGAGCGGCGCCGATGGTGTGATGATCGGCCGCGGTGCCTATGGCAAGCCCTGGCTGCTGGGGCAGGTGATGCACGCGCTCGCCACCGGCCAGCGCCGCGCAGACCCGTCTCTGGACGAACAATATGCCCTGATTACCGATCATTACCGTGCAATGCTCGAACATTATGGCGAAACAACCGGCGTCAACATGGCGCGCAAGCATCTGGGCTGGTATACCAAGGGCCTGGCGGGATCGGCCGAGTTCCGCAACGCGGTCAATCAGGTGCCCGACAGCCGCACTGTGCTCGATATGCTCGCGCGCTTCTACGATCCGCTGATCAACGCTGCGGCACACCAGTTGCCTCGCAAAGCCGCGGCATGAACGACAGGGCCGTCCTGCTGCCCCCACGCATGCCCGCCGCAGCCCTCAAGCCGCCCACGCCCGCCGATATGTTCGCGGCCATGCCCGTGGCGACGATATTGGTGAGGCCGGACAATATCATATCGGAGGCCAATGGCCGCGCCGAGGCCCTGCTCAATATGGCGCGTTCGGCAATCGTCGGCAGCGACATCGCCCGTACCATTCGCATCGACCAGACCAATCCGCGCTTCGATCTCTGGCAATCGGACAAGCCGCTCGCCGCCTATGACGTCACGCTGCATGCCGGGCGCAATGCGGCGGTAAAGGCCGATGTGATGATTTCCCCGCTCGCCGAGCATGAAGGCTGGCGCGTCGTGACGATCCACACGCAAAGTCTGGCGCAGGCGATCGGCGGGCGGCGCACCGGCGGCGGCACCCGCTCGGCCATGGGCGCGGCGGCGATTTTGGCGCACGAGATCAAGAACCCGCTCTCGGGCATACGCGGCGCGGCGCAATTGCTCGATACGGGCAGCACGACAAGCGACAGCACATTGACCCGGCTGATCTGCGACGAGGTGGACCGCATCGCTGCGCTCATTGATCGCATGCAGGATTTCACTACCGAGCGCGCGCTCGAATGCCGGGTTCAGAATATCTATCCCTTGCTCGATCAGGCGGTGCAGGTGGCGAAGGCCGGTTTCGGGCACAAGGTCGATATCCAGTTTCGCTACGATCCTTCACTGCCCTTTGCGCTCTGCAATGGCGATGCGCTGGTGCAGGTGATGATAAATCTCCTCAAAAACGCCAGCGAGGCCGTCGCGGACCAGAAAAAGCCGCAGCTGCGCATTGAAACCGCCTTTCGCCATGGCGTGTCGGTAATGCTGGGCGAAGGGAAGGGTAATGCGATCCTTCCCATCGAAATCCTCATCATCGACAACGGTCCGGGCGTGCCGCCGCAAATTCAGGACCATCTGTTCAATCCCTTCATCTCCAGCAAGCGCGACGGGCAGGGCCTCGGCCTCGCGCTGGTCGACAAGCTGATCCGCGACATGAACGGTTTCGTGCAATATACCCGCGATGATAAGGCGGGCGAGAGCATATTCCGCCTGCTGCTGCCGATGGGGACGACGCCATGAACATGGCCGCCAATCCGGGCCGGGTGCTGGTCGTCGATGACGATCAGGCGATCTGCGTGGTGGCGAGCGAGGCGCTGCGCCGCGCCGGGCACAGCGTCAAGACCGCCGGCACCATTGCCGAGCGGGCCACGCTGCTCGACAGTTTCCGCCCCGATATATTGGTGACGGACGTAAAACTGCCCGATGGTGACGGCCTTGACGATGTGAACTCGATCATCGCGCGCTGGCCCGATATGCGCGTCATCATCCTGTCCGCGCAAAACACGCTCAACACCGCCGTTCGCGCGACCGAACAGGGCGCGTTCGAATATCTGCCCAAACCGTTCGACCTCAACGAACTGACGCGCGCGGTCGGTGATGGGCTGGCGACCCGGCGCAAGGCGGGCGACGGCGAAGGGCAGGGGGCGCCCCTCGACGCTCCCGACGATAACCAGATCAGCGACGACATGCCGCTCGTCGGCCGCTCGCCCGCGATGCAGGAGGTGTATCGCACCATCGCCCGCGTGCTGCAAAACGATCTCACCATCCTGATATTGGGCGAATCAGGCACCGGCAAGGAGCTGGTCGCGCAGGCCATTCATCGCCTCGGCCATCGCCGCGAACATCCGTTCATCGCCGTCAACATGGCGGCCATTCCGCGCGAGCTGATCGAGGCCGAGCTGTTCGGCTATGAAAAGGGCGCGTTTACCGGCGCGCTCAATCGCGCGGCGGGCAAGTTCGAACAGGCCAATGGCGGCACGCTCTTCCTTGACGAGATCGGCGATATGCCGATGGAGGCGCAAACCCGCCTGCTGCGCGTGCTGCAATCGGGCGAGGTGACGACGGTGGGCGGCTCGACCCCGGTGCGGGTCAATGTCCGCATCATCGCCGCAACCAACAAGGATCTGCCTGCGCTCATCGAGGAAAACCGCTTCCGGCAAGATCTCTATTACCGTCTCAACGTGGTTCCGGTCGATCTTCCGCCGCTACGCGCCCGGCGCGACGACATTCCGCTGCTCGCCCGCCATTTCCTCGATGCCGCCGCCAATGAAGGCCTACCCCGCAAGACGCTCGATGCCGAAGCCGCGCAGCTCCTGTCGCTTTACAGCTGGCCCGGCAATGTCCGCGAGCTGCAAAATGTGATGCAGCGCATGGCCGTGCTGTTGCGCGAGGACATCATCTCGTCGGCCGTCGTGCGGCAGACGATCGATCTGGGCGGCAATAGCGGCCGCGAAGCGGTGGCGGGTGCGCTCGACGATCAGCTTGGCGAATGGGTGCGTGGCAGGCTCGCTCTCGCTGCGGGCGGTGGCGAAGCCTCGTTGCACGACGATATGCTGGCGCTGGTCGAACCCGTTCTGTTCCGCGAAACGCTCGCCGCCGTCGATGGTAACCAGATCAGGGCAGCGAGTCTGCTGGGTATCAACCGCAACACATTGCGCAAGAAGCTGACCGATTACGAGATCGACCCGCTCGATTTGCGACAAAAGGGGTATGAGCGCCCAGAATGACGTGTTTATTGTGACGCGTTCTATTGTGATGTGTTTTATTCGGCACAGTTTTGTTGTATGATCGCAACATTACCCCTCACTGTCTGAAAATGACCCGGAACCTGCTACTGCCTTGAACCGCACCACCCGCACGATCAGAGCCTGGACACGCAGCCGCCGCTTTTATGCGGGCGCGGAGGTTGTCGCGGTCCTGCTGATGCTCGCTACCGCAACGGGCACCTATTTCGGGCTGCGGGCGCAGGAAGATTCCACCGCCTTGCTCTCGCCGCCGTTGGTCGCGTCGCTGCTGGTCGCCAATCTTGTCCCCGCCATTGCGCTGCTCGTGCTGCTAGGGCGGCGCGTGGCGGTGCGTCGCGCTGCGCGCTCCGCCATCGGCAGCGATGGCCAGCTCCATGTCCGCCTCGTCGCCATTTTCTCGCTGATCGCCAGCATCCCGATGCTGTTCGTGGTGATCTTCGCCTCACTGCTGTTCCAATATGGCGTGCAATTCTGGTTTTCGGACAGCGCGCGGGCGATGCTGCAAAATGCCGGCACATTCGCGCGCGGCTATTATGAGCAGAATCTGCGCGAAGTCGGCGACGAGACACAGACGATGGCGAGCGACCTGCGCGATTATCTCACCCAATCGAAGGTTTCCAGCCCGCAATTCGCGGAAGGCTATATCTATCAGGTGGTTACGCGGAAACTCAACCGCTCCGCCATCATCGAGATCGGCAAGGACGGCATCGCCCGCACCGCCGCCACCGTCGATCCGGACCAGCGCCCCGCCGCACAGTTGCTCAACAAGGAGATCATCGATCGTCTCGGCAAGGGCGAGGCCGTGGTGGTGCGCGCCGAGCCCGATCAGATCGAGGCCTTCACCCTGCTATATCCCGACCGACAGATTTATCTTTACGCCACCCGCGATTCCGATGCGCCCGCCTTCAGCCAGGTGAAGCGCGCGCAGGCGGTGCTCGCCAATTATGACAGCTTCGCCCGCCAATCCCGCGCGCTTCAGATCCGCTTCAACTCGGCCCTGTTCATCGGCTCGCTGCTGCTGGTGGGCATTGTCGTCTGGATCGCGCTCACGGTCGCGGACAGGCTGGTGAGGCCGGTCAATGAGCTGGTAGATGCCGCGCGGCGCATCACTGCGGGCGATCTCACCACGCGCGTGTCGGGGCCGCGCACGCGCGATGAAATCGGCGTGCTGTCCAGCGCCTTCAACCGCATGACCCAGCGGCTCGAAGGGCAAACCAGCGCGCTGATGAACGCGAACAGCCAGATCGAAAACCGCCGCGCCTTCATCGAGGCCATTCTCTCCGGCGTCACCGCAGGCGTGCTCGCCATCGATACGGAGCAGAATATCCGCCTGACCAACCACAGCGCGCAGATGATCCTCACCAACGGCGAGGAGGATCTTGCCGACAAGCCGCTCGCCTCGGTCTCGCGCGAGCTGGCCGATCTCGTGAGTGCGGGCGCATCGGCCGACATCGTGCAGATCCGCGTGGGCGGTGATCTGCGCACGCTCGCCGTCAAGATCGCGCAGGATCACAGCGGCCATGTCCTCACCTTCGACGACATCACCCAGCAGCTTTCCGACCAGCGCCGCGCCGCCTGGTCCGATGTCGCGCGCCGCATCGCGCATGAGATCAAGAACCCGCTGACGCCCATCCAGCTCGCGGCCGAACGCCTCCAGCGCCGCTATGCCGACGAGATAACCAGCGACAGGAACACCTTCACCCGTCTCACCGAAACGATCGTCCGGCAGGTCGGCGACCTGCGCCGCATCGTCGATGAATTCTCGTCCTTCGCGCGCATGCCCAAGCCCGTGTTCCGGCCCGAAACGCTCGAAGACATCGCCCGCCATTCGCTCTTCCTTCACGAAGTCGCGCATCCTGCGATCCACTTCGCTTTCACCTCGGAGCTGGGCAACCGCGAGATCGTCTGCGACCGCCGGCAGATCGGCCAGGCGCTCACCAATATCGTTAAGAACGCCGTCGAGGCCGTCGAAGCCAGAGCGAAGATCGAGCCCGATCATCCGGGCCGGGTGGAAATGACGATCCGCGCCATCGACGGCAAGGTCGCCATCGAGCTTACGGATAATGGCGTTGGCCTGCCTGCGGAGCGCGAACGCATCATCGAGCCTTACATGACGACGCGCATCAAGGGCACGGGCCTCGGCCTCGCCATCGTGCAGAAAATCATCGAGGAGCATGGCGGCACGATGACCTTCCACGATGCAACGGGCGGCGGCACGCTGGTGCGAATCCTGCTCGATCCCGATCAGCTCGCCCGGCTCGAAGAAAATCCGGCAAGCGAAACCCCGCCCCCCTCCAAAGGAGAAACCCTGTCCCATGGCGCTTGATATTCTGATCGTCGACGATGAAGAGGACATTCGTGAGCTGGTCGCGGGCGTTCTCGAAGACGAAGGCTATGAAACCCGCGTCGCCGCCCATGCCGATGCCGCGCTCGAGGCGCTCTCGGTGCGGCGCCCCTCGCTCGTGCTGCTCGATGTCTGGCTGCAGGGCTCGCGCCTCGACGGGCTGGAAGTGCTGGAGGAAATCAAGAAGCGCGATCCCACCATCCCGGTGCTGATGATTTCCGGCCATGGCAATATCGACACCGCCGTCGCCGCCATCCGCAAGGGCGCGACCGATTTCATCGAAAAGCCGTTCGAGGCCGACCGTCTGCTTCATCTCGTCGCCCGCGCCACCGAAACCGAACGCCTGCGCCGCGAAAATCAGGCCCTGCGCGCCAAGGTGGGGCAGGATGAGGAACTGACCGGCACCAGCAGCGCCATCAATGCCGTGCGCGCCACCATCAAGCGCGTCGCGGGCACCGGCAGTCGCGTGCTCATCACCGGGCCGGCGGGCGTCGGCAAGGAAGTCGCCGCCCGCATGCTCCACAACTGGAGCGGCCGCACCGACGCGCCCTTCATCATCGTCACCTCCGCGCGCATGGACCCGGAACGCGTCGAGGAGGAGCTGTTCGGCGTCGAAGACCCGAGCGGCCTCGTCCGTCCGGGCTATCTCGAACAGGCGCATGGCGGCACGCTCTATCTCGACGAGGTGGCCGACATGCCGCTCACGACGCAGGGCAAGATTCTGCGCGTCCTCACCGATCAGAGCTTCACCCGCGTTTCCGGCCAGCGTCAGGTGAAGGTCGATGTCCGCTTCATCACCTCGACCGCGATTGACCTGATGGCGGAAATCGAGGCCAAGCGCTTCCGTGAGGATCTCTATTACCGCCTCAACGTCGTTCCCCTGAGCATCCCGTCGTTGAGCGAACGGCGCGAGGATATTCCCGCGCTGGTCGAACATTATGTCGCGCGCTTCGCCGCCGATCGCCGCGTGCCTCCGCCCGAAGTGGCGAGTGACGCGATGGCGGCGTTGCAGGCGATGGAATGGCCCGGCAATGTCCGCCAGCTCCGCAATATCATGGAACGCACGATCATCCTCGCGCCCAGCGACCGCATAGACCGGATCGAGCTGGATATGCTGCCCGCCGAAACCAGCCCGGTCGATTCGGGCGAACAATCCCTTTCCCATTCGATCATGACCGCGCCGCTGCGCGAGGCGCGCGAGAATTTCGAACGCGAATATCTTCGCGTGCAGATCAAGCGCTTTTCCGGCAATATTTCGCGCACCGCCAGTTTCATCGGCATGGAGCGTTCCGCATTGCACAGGAAACTCAAGCTGTTAGGGCTGACCGAAGACAAGGAATAGCAGGAAACCGCGCCCCCTCCGATATGGGATGGAAATCCTTTCGCATCTGCGATAAGAAAGATGAGGCTTGGCGGTGAGCGCCAGGTTGAACGACGTCCGATAGCGGCGCAACCCGCGGATAACATCCCGCCAATAAAGGAAGGCTGAGCATATGGCCGATAAATCGAATAACTTGCAGGATATTTTCCTGAACCATCTCCGCAAATCCAAAACCCCCGTCACCATGTTTCTCGTCAAGGGCGTGAAGCTTCAGGGCATCATCACCTGGTTCGACAATTTCTCGGTGCTGTTGCGCCGCGATGGCCAGTCGCAGCTTGTCTACAAGCATGCGATCTCGACCGTCATGCCATCGCAACCGCTCAACGTGGCCGACGTGCGCAAGGCCTTTGCCGAGCAGGAACGCAAATCCAAACTGTTGCAGGATGTATTCCTCACCGCCGTGCAACGCACGCATGATCCGGTTACGATGTTCCTCGTCAATGGCGTGATGCTCCAGGGTGAAATCGCTGCTTTCGATCTGTTCTGCATGCTGCTCGAACGCGACAGCATGGCCCAGCTCGTATACAAGCATGCGATCTCGACCGTGCAACCGTCCAAGCCGCTCGATCTCACCGGCGAATCGGATCAGGACGAAAGCGACTGATCCGCTTTTCTTCCGAACAACCTGACATTGCTCTCTCTCGTGCCTATATCGGTTCGATGAGGTTTTTCGCATGAGCGTTTTCGAGCGTGGCAGCGTCGATGATCTCGCGCGCGGCGCGCGCGCCATCATCGTGCGCGCCGATGTTCCGGGGCCGGAACGCCGGGATAGCGACGCGCGGCTGGAGGAGGCGGCGGGCCTTGCGCTCGCCATCGGCATCGACGTGCGCGCCAAAACCGCCTTTCGCGTTCGTCAGATCAAACCCGCGACCCTGCTCGGCAGCGGCCAGATCGAACAGATCGCCGCGCTCGTTACCGAGCATGAGGCAGAACTGGTCATCGTCGATAATGCCCTGACGCCGGTTCAGCAGAGCAATCTCGAACAGGGTTTCGGCGCGAAGGTCATCGACCGCACCGGCCTCATCCTCGAAATCTTCGGCGAACGCGCCGCCACCAACGAAGGGCGGCTTCAGGTCGAACTCGCCCATCTCGATTATCAGGCGGGCCGCCTCGTGCGAAGCTGGACCCATCTGGAGCGCCAGCGCGGTGGCTTCGGCTTTCTCGGCGGTCCCGGCGAAACCCAGATCGAGGCGGACCGCCGCATGATCCGCGATCGCATGGCGAAAATCCGCCGCGAGCTGGATCAGGTCACGCGCACCCGCGGCCTGCACCGCAGCCGGCGGCAACGCGCGCCCTGGCCGGTCATCGCGCTGGTCGGCTATACCAACGCCGGAAAATCGACGCTTTTCAACCGGATGACCGGCGCGGAGGTGCTGGCGCAGGATATGCTGTTCGCCACGCTCGATCCCACGATGCGGCATATATCGCTCCCCGGTTTCGACAAGGCGATCCTCTCGGATACCGTCGGTTTCGTTTCGGATCTGCCGACCCAGCTTATCGCTGCCTTTCGCGCGACGCTGGAAGAGGTCGTTACCGCCGATCTCATCGTCCATGTCCGCGATATTTCGCATCCCGACAGCGAGGCGCAACGCGCCGATGTGATGGAAGTGCTCGGCGAACTGGGCATCCTGTCGGATAGCGCGGAAGCGGGCGAGGGGGAGGAGGGGCTTTCGCCCGCCTATCTCGAAGTGTGGAACAAGGTCGATCTGCTCGACGCCGAGCGCCGCGCCGAAATCGAGGCAATCGCCGTGCGGCAGGGCGATGTCGTGCTGGCCTCGGCGGTGACAGGCGAGGGCGTGGACGCGCTGCGCCGCGCAATCAGCAACCGCATGACGACCGGCAACCGCGTCTATACGCTGGAAATCGATGCGGGCGACGGCGCGGCGCTGGCATGGTTGCATGAGCATGGCGAGGTGATCGGCGTGGAGGAAATGCAGGTAAGTGAGGAGGGGGAGGGCAATGCGCCCCTCCACGTTTCCGCGCGCCTGTCCGATGCCGCTTATGCGCGGTTCTGCGCGCGCGGATAAAGATAAAAACGCCCCGTTCGGCCTGAGGAGCCATTGAGCGCAGCCGAAATGGCGTCTCGAAGGACAGTCCAAGGCCTCTTATCAACATTCGTTGATTATAACTCATACTCGTCATTCCCGCGGAAGCGGGAATCCAGGATTTCAGGCGCAATTTTGTGAGGCTCTGGATCCCGGATCAAGTCCGGGGTGACGAAAATCTACAGGTTTCGATCAATGCCGCTTGGTATAAGACCAATGGGTATTCCCGCGCAGGCGGGAATCCAGAGTCAAGCAGAGCTGCGTCTGTAGCGCTCAAAGGCTCCTCAGGACGGACGAACGGTAGAACAAAAGATCGCCGTGCATCGTGCTCCTGCGTAGGCAGGAGCCCAGCGCATCAAAATGACGTCTCGAAGGACGCTCCAACGCCCGTCATCCCGGATTTGAACCGGGTTCAGAGCTTCCAGCGCCACCCTTCCTTCCTTCACTCGTCCGCCTTCGCAGCCTGCCAGAGCATTTCCTTTTCTTCGAGAGAAAGAGAATTAAAATCAGTATCTTGTGATACAGACTTCATTTCCATATTACGGAATCGCCGTTCGAATTTCGCATTGGCCTCGCGCAGCGCCGCTTCCGGATCAATTTTGTGATGCCGCGCCAGATTGACGACCGCGAACAACAGGTCGCCAATCTCTTCCCGAAGCTCATCGGGGCCATCGGCGCGTTGCACCTCGTCCAGTTCTTCCTCGATCTTCGCGATCACGCCCGCGCTATCGGGCCAGTCGAAGCCGGTGCGCGCCGCGCGTTTTTGCAGCTTTTCCGCACGCAACAGCGCGGGCAGGGCGCGCGCCACGCCGGAAAGGGCGCTCTTGTCCTCATCCTGGCCCGTCGCACCGCGTTCGGCCGCCTTGATTTCCTCCCAGCCGGGCGATGCTGCTCCATCCTCGCCGAACACATGCGGGTGCCTGCGCACCATCTTGTCGCAGATCGACGCAATCACGTCATTCAGCGTGAAATGTCCGGCTTCCTGCGCGATGTGCGCATGATAGACGCTCTGGAGCAGCAAATCGCCAAGCTCGTCCTGCAACGCATCCATATCACCGCGCTCGATCGCATCGGCAACCTCATAGGCTTCTTCGATGGTATAGGGCGCAATCGTTGCGAATGTCTGCTTCACATCCCACGGACAACCCGTCGCAGGATCGCGCAACCGCGCCATGATGGCAACGAGCGGGGCAATATCGGGATCGATGTCGGGCGGCGTGGTTTCGGGCATCTAATTATCCGATAATATATATTATGTTAAATCATTGGCTATCCGGCAGAATGCCTGACCCTCAAAACGGGTATCCATTATTCACGGCTCCAGCACCATCTCGCCATTCTCCACCCGCCAGCTTTTCAGCCGCGACAGGAAATTCATCCCCAGCACATTCACACCCTCGAACCGGTCCGAAACAATGATGTTCAAATCGCTGGTCGTTATCGGCCCGATGGTCAGCCCGGCAATCGACGACCGCCGCGCTTCGATCATGCCATTGGCCGTCTGCATCATCATGCCCGGGCCGATGCTATCGATATTCAGCCCAGCATCGCGCGCCACATTGTCCGACACCGCCGTAATCGTCGCGCCGCTGTCGATCAGGAATTTGGCTGGCATGCCGTTGATTTCGCCATTGACCCAATAATGGCCGTCCGGCGCCATACGGATATGCAGGCTCTGGCCTTCGGCGCGCTGGGTGGCCTCGCCGGTTACCTCGGTTTTGACACGGCTGGCAATCTCGATGAATTCATGGCGATAGCTGAACAGCACCAGCGCCACGGCAAATATCGCAATCCATGTCAGCACCATGCCGATGGCGCTGCGCAGCGAAAAGCGCCGCGAGAGCAAGGCCGAAATCACCAGCGTCGAGGCCAGCACATACCAAAGGACATCCGCGCTCTGCGCACCGTTCATACCACCTCGCAAAGGCCATCATAGGCCGGGCGAACATGCGACGGCAAGATCGAACACAGCCGGTCATAATCCATGCTCTGATCCATATGCGTGAGATAGGCCGTGCCCGGCGCCGTCTGCTCTATGGCAGCGAGAGTTAGATCGAGATGCATATGCGTCGGGTGCGGCCGCTCGCGCAACGCATCGACGATCCAGACGTTCACACCGCCGAAAAGCGCGATAATCTCAGGCGTCGCTTCATGAAAATCCGTGGCATAGCCGACAGATCGCCCGTCATGTTCAAACCGGAATCCGGTCGAATATATCCCGCCATGCGGCATATCGACGCAGCCTATGTCGATGTCGCCGATGCGCAGCCGATCCGGCAATGTTCGCGCCTGGACAATGGGCCGATAGCCTTCCCTGCCTTCAAACGCATAGGCAAAGCGCTGTTTCAGCAAGGCCAGCGTTTGCACGCGGGCATAACCGTCTATCGGTTCGCCGCGATGATGAAACACCTGCCGCAGATCGTCGATGCCATGGCTATGGTCGGCATGGTCGTGCGTCCATAGCACCGCATCGAGCGCGATCACCTCGGCCGCAAGCAACTGCGCGCGCAGATCGGGCGATGTATCGACCAGAATCGAAGTCGTGTCGCTTTCAACCAGCAGTGAAACGCGACTGCGCCGGTTCTTAGGGTCTGCCGGGTCGCACTCGCCCCAGTCATTGCCAATGCGCGGCACCCCTGACGATGTGCCGCATCCCAATATGGTGAACCGCAACGGCATGTCAGTTGGTGCGCGCCTTGCCGAACAGCGCGAAGAAATTCTCGCTCGTCGTGGCGATCAGCTCCTCGACAGCCTCGCCGCGCAAGTCTGCCAAAAATCGCGCGGTATCGGCGACATAGGCCGGCTCGCATGTCTTGCCCCGATGCGGTACCGGCGCAAGGAACGGCGAATCCGTCTCGATCAGCAACCGCTCGGCGGGCAGACGCGCGGCGGTTTCCTGAAGCTCACGCGCATTCTTGAACGTCACAATGCCTGAAATACTGATATAAAAGCCCAGCTCCAGCGCAGCATCGGCAAAGGCTCCTGAAGCGGTGAAGCAATGGATCAAGCCGGGACAAGCCCCCTTCCCCATCTCATCGCGCAATATGGCAAGTGTGTCCTCCTCCGCATCGCGCGTATGGACAATAAGCGGTAGCCCGGTTTCGCGCGCGGCGATGATATGGGCACGAAAGCTCGCCTGTTGGCGGGCGCGGTCGCTATGGTCATAATAATAATCAAGGCCCGTCTCGCCAATGCCGACCACCTTGGGATGCTCCGCCGCCGCGACCAGCTTTTCCGCGTCGATGTCAGGATGCTCGTCCGCTTCATGCGGGTGAATGCCAACGGTTGCCCAGATGTCGGGATGGCGCTCGGCGGTAGCGATGATGTCGCCCCATTCGCGCTCGCGCGTCGAAATATTGAGCATGCCGGTCACGCCTGCCGCATGTGCGCGCTCGATCACCGCCGCCTGCTCCTCGATCAGGCCCTTGTAATTGAGGTGGCAATGGCTGTCGATCATGCCGATTAAGCGCCCTCCTCGGCGGGAAGTTCCAGCCGGGGAAACAATGGCTTGGGCGGCGATAACGTGAAACCACTGTCGCGCAGATCGCTATACCAAGGGCTTTTCAAGCCCACATAGGTTCGAACTTTGTCGGAAATGCCCATCTGATCGAGCAGCTTATCGGCGCTGGACGGAATAATAGGCCTGATCGAAATAGCAAGGCTGGCGATCACTTCATAAAGTGAAGCAAGTACAGCCTCCATTCGCCCCGGATCGGTCTTACGCAACACCCAAGGTGCTTGGGCATCAATATAAGCGTTACAAGCAAAAACAGCGCGCATCCATGCCTCGATCGCAACCGAGGGCGCCAATTGGCCTAGTGCTGTCTCGAAAGCATCGATTTCGGCATCGACAAAATCTAGTAGCCAGTTGTCATCTATGTTGGGTGCTGCTTCCGGCAACCGCCCTTCCAAATTCTTTGCAATGAAGCTCAATGTCCGCTGCGCGAGATTGCCGAAGCTGTTGGCGAGGTCGCTATTGCTTTTCTGGACAATGGCTTCCGCGCTATAGCTGCCATCATTTCCGAAGCTGACTTCCGAGAGCAGGAAATAGCGCAGCTGATCGACGCCGAAGCGATCGGCCAGTTCCAGCGGATCGGCAACATTGCCCAGCGATTTCGACATTTTCTCGCCGCGATTGAGCAGGAAGCCATGACCAAATACGCGTTTGGGCAGTGGCAATTTTGCACTCATCAGGAAGGCTGGCCAGTAAACCGCATGAAATCGCACGATATCCTTGCCGATGATATGGGTGATGTCGCCTCCTTGCGCCCAATATTGCGCCATGCGTTCTGCATCGTCGGGATAGCCGCAGCCGGTGAGATAATTGGTGAGCGCATCGACCCACACATACATGACATGGCCATCCGACCCCGGCACCTTCACGCCCCAGTCGAAGCTGGTGCGTGATACGCTGAGGTCCGACAGACCGCCCTCGACAAAGCGCATAACCTCGTTGCGGCGGCTTTCGGGCTGGATGAACTCAGGATGCTCGGCATAAAGCCGGAGCAGCGGCTCCTGATATCTGGACAGGCGGAAAAACCAGCTTTCCTCAACATTCCACTCGACCGGAGTGCCCTGCGGCGAGAGCTTGATGCCCCCTTCCCCTTCGACCAGTTCCTTCTCGTCGTAAAAGGCTTCGTCGCGTACCGAATACCAGCCCTCATAGCGATCGAGATAGAGGTCGCCATTAGCCTCCATCGCCTGCCAGATTGCCTGACTGGCACGATGATGATCCGGCTCGGTCGTGCGAATGAAACGATCATAGGATATATTCAATTCATCGCACATAACTTTGAAATAAGATGACATTTCATCGGCAAGCTCAATCGGCTTCACGCCCTTGTCGCGTGCCGTTTGTGCCATTTTCAGGCCGTGCTCGTCGGTGCCGGTCTGAAAGAACACATCGCGCCCCATCATCCGCTGGAACCGGGCAAAGGCGTCGGTCGCTATTGCCTCATAGGCATGGCCGATATGCGGGCGGCCATTGGGATAGGAAATGGCAGTAGTAATCGTATAGGGCTTGGACATGCATACTCGCGGATTGGAAATTTGGTAGCTGTCTAGCCGCAGCGCAGCATCAGGCCAAGCCTTTATCCCCGATTGTCAGGCGGCAACTGCGCTTTCACCGGCAAGGGCGGCGACATGGCCGCATAGCTCGAAAACGCAGGCAGCAGGGTCAAGCGAGAGCGGCAAGGCTCCGGCAGCGAGGTCCCGCGCCGCTTCCCATGCCGCGATCGCATCGGCAAGTGCCTGTCCGTGCCGCGTTCTCGCCTGCGACGCGATAAAGCCCGGTGCCTGTTCGAGAAACGCCTCATAGCGCGCCCGCGCATTTTTGGGCGCCAGCATTTTGGCCAGAGCGATGCGCCTTTCATTGGTCGGATCGCCGGTGCGTGCGATGGATTGGAGCGCCTCGACCATATCCGTCACGCCCAGCCCGGATAGCGCCAGAGCACGCCCCGGCGACCCTGCGCCGATGCGTACCAGCGCGGACCGGTCGGTATCCGACATTTCCGGTGCCGCGCTCCTAAGCGCCGCTTCCATACCGGCATCATCGAGCGGCGAGAGCCGCAGCATGCGGCAACGCGATCGGACGGTTGGCAACAGCCGCGCAGGCGCATGGCTGATCAGCAGGAAAACGACATTTTTCGGCGGTTCTTCAAGGCTTTTGAGCAAGGCATTGGCCGCGCCACGTTCCATATCGTCGGCACTGTCGATCAGGATGACACGGCGTTGCGATATCGAAGGTGCGGACGACAGCAGCCGCCCCAGCCCCCGTATCTGATCCACGCTGATATTGCGCGCGAGATCGCCATTCTCCTTTTCCAGCCGCGTCAGCTCGGCATAATCCGGGTGGGTTCCGGCGTTGAACAGATGCGCGGCAGGATGAGTGTCCGCGACCATGCCGACATCTTCCTCCCCTGCCAGCAAGCACAGAGCGATTTGCCGTGCGAGGCTCGCCTTGCCGACACCCGATGGCCCGGCGAGAATCCAGCCATGATGCAGCCGTCCTGCCTTGGCCGCGGATAATATCTCGTTGCGCCCCGCGTCATGACCGAATATCCGCTTCATAGCAGTATATCCGCCAGTGTTTCGATGATCTTCACATTTACTTCGGCGGGAGTTGCCGACGCATCGACAACATGGAAACGCGCCGGTTCCTCCTGCGCATAAGCCAGAAAGGCAGCGGCCACGCGTTCGTGAAATTCCGGTCCGCGCGCGCCGAAGCGATCCCCCTGCCCCGCGTCGCGCAAAGCCGCCCGCTGCATGGCGATTTCGAGCGGCACGGTCAGCACTATCGTCCGATCGGGCATCAGCCCTTGCGACCCGACAGCATGCGCCGCCATGATGTCAGCATCTTCAAGGCCGCTCGCTCCGGCCTGATAGGCGCGATTGCTGTCCACATAGCGATCACACAGCACCCACACCCCACGCGCCAGCGCCGGACGGATCACCCGCTCGACATGGTCGGATCGGGCTGCGGCAAAGAGCAGAGCTTCCGCGCGCGGGTGCCAGCGATCCACCTCGCCGCCCAGCAACAAAGCGCGGATCGCTTCCGCGCCCGGCGTGCCTCCCGGCTCGCGCGTTTCGACGACTTCGATGCCCTGCCCGCGCAGATAGTCCGCCAGCAACCGGATCTGCGTCGATTTCCCGACGCCCTCCCCGCCTTCCAGCGTGATGAAGCGGCCTTTATTGTTCCCCTGTCCGCTCACGCGAAAAAGGATTTCAGGCCATTCCACAGCCTGCCGAAAAAGCCCGCCTCGCTAATGGCTTCACCCGCAACCAACGGCATGACCTGTGGCCCGGTGTCAGGGGTCGAAACGATAAGCTGGGCGATTTGCTGCCCCTTCGCGATGGGTGCCTTGATCGGACCATTATAGACGACCTTGACACTGATCGAGCCCGATGCCGTGCGCGGCACTGTCACCGCCAGATCGCGCGGAGCAACGAGCGATACGCTGTCGGCATTTCCCAGTTGCACTTCGGCGGTTTCCACGGTCACGCCCTGTTTGAACAGGCGCTGCGCCTTCCATGCCTTGAAGCCCCAGTCCATGAACCGCACCGATTCCTCGATGCGTCCATTGAAGCTGTCCAACCCCGCCACGACCATCACAAGGCGGCGGCCATCCTGTATCGCCGAGCCGGTGAAGCCATAGCCCGCTTCCTGGGTATGGCCCGTCTTAAGGCCGTCGGCGCCCTCAATGCGGCCCAATAACGGGTTGCGATTATCCTGCGTGATTGCTTCGCCGGACATGGTCTTGCCCCATGTAAAGGAGCGCGTGCCGTAGAATTTGCTGTAAAGCGCAGGCGTTTCCTCGATCGTCGCCTTGGAAAGCGTGACCAGATCATGCGCGGTGACATAGGTGCGGCCTTCGTCCGGCCAGCCATTGCTGGTGCCGAAATGGCTGTTTGCCATGCCGAGGCGCTCCGCCTCCTTGTTCATCAGATCGGTGAAGGCTTGCTCGGTTCCCGCAATCCCCTCGGCCAGCACCACGCATGCGTCGTTGCCGGACAAGGTGACAATGCCGTGCAGCAGATTTTCAACCGAAACTTCCTCGCCGGGCGATAGGAACATCGTCGAGCCGGCCTGGGGTCCGTGCCATTTTTTCCAGGTTTCCGGGCGCACCCTGAACTTCGTATCCAGTTTCAACTCGCCCTTCTGAATGAGGCGGAAGGCAACATGCGCTGTCATCATCTTTGCCATCGATGCCGGGGGCATACGCCGGTCGCCGTCTTTGTTATAAAGCACAGCACCCGATGACAGATCCTGCATATAGGCAATCGGCGCGGCGCTGTCGTAGCCGGGTATGCTCGCTGTGAGCGGCGAGATGGCAAGGGCGGTGAGCGACAGGGCAGTGAGGAAATATTTCATCAATCTCTCAAAATAAGCACGAATCCATCGGGCGAAACGAAGCATAATCATTTATCATGATCCCTGCCGCTTTAAAGCAGGAAGCTGACTATTGCGTGGATATCCCCGTTTCAGCCAGCCTGTCCCATAATGCGGCCAGTACCTCACCGGACGTTTCGGGCCGTTCAGCGACAGAGCGGCCAGCACGCAGCATTGCCCGTTCCTCCGCCGATGGAGTAACGCGCCGCACCCGCACCGGCGCGCGGCTGCGGCCATCAACGCTGAGCTGTTCGGCAGCCCCTCGTGACAAGTCGATCAGCTTGCCGCCCGTAAAGGGACCCCGATCGTTGATGCGCACGAGAATGGTGCGCCCCGTTTCAATCGCCGTGATCTCGACATAGCTGGGCAATGGCAAGGTGCGATGGGCCGCTGTAATGCCGCCGGGAAGAAAGCGTTCGCCATTGGCGGTTCTGGCACCGCTCAACTCCTCGCCATACCAGCTCGCATAGCCGACCTCGTCATAATCGGGATCGTCTGCAGGCCTGTAGGTGGCGCCGCGCACCGTATAGGGCTTGCCGATCTTCACCGGCGTGTCGCTAACGGAAGGCGTAGCTCGCGCTCCGCCTATCGAAGCGGCGCACACAAAGAGGGTCATGGCGCAAGCAAAGCGCCGCCACGCCCCCTCAATCATCCACAGCATCCGCGAGCAGCCCCACCGACAGCGCATAAAAATTCGAGCAGTTATAATCCAAAATCACCCGATAATTGCCGGTCAGCAAATAAGCGGTATTGCCCTGCCCGTCCGGCTCCAGCAGCGTGGCGAAGCTGCTGTCCGGCAGTCTGTCGCTGCCCGCAGGTCGCACGCCGAGCTTGCGCCATTCCGCCATGGTCATCCATTTGCTGTGACGTTCGAACACGCGCGGACAGCGCGGCGGCACCGTGTGATTGGCAAGCGCGGCGCGATTTAGCGACGCGGGAACGCTCACCGCGATGCCCCAGGGTTCGCCCTTGCGCCATCCGGCATTGACGAAATAATTGGCAATGGAGGCCAAAGCATCGGCCTGACTGCGCCAGATGTCCGCCTTGCCGTCGCCATCGCCATCGCGGGCAACGCGCAGATAAACCGACGGCAGAAATTGCGGGTAGCCCGTCGCGCCCGCCCAGCTGCCGACGAGCCGCTCGCGCGGCACACCGTTGTCGAGCATTTTCAGCGTCGCCAGAAATTCCGGCTCAAACAGCGCGCGCCGCCGCCCCTCATAGGCCAGCGTCGCCAGCGAGCGCAGCAGATCGAAATCGCCAGTGAAGCTGCCATAATTGGTTTCATGTCCGAAAATGGCGACCATGATAGCCTCCGGCACCCCTGTTTCGGCCTCGATTTGCGCGAGCTTGGCGCGGTTGGCGCGATAGGCGGCCTGCCCGCCCTTGATCCGCGCCGCATCGACATGCTTGCGCCGATAAGGCTCAAAGGGCGGAATGGGCGAATCGAACGAGCCGCCGGGCTGGGACTGGTCGAGCTGAATCACACGCGGATTGAAGCTCAGCGTAGCGAATGTCGCATCCATCGTCGCACTGCTGATGCCCATGGCCGCCGCCTTGCCGCGCAGGCTCTCGAGATAGGCATGAAAGCCCGAATCCGGAACGCTGGAAGTCGTCGCAACAGGCTGAACCACCGGCTGCTGTGCGACAGCTTCATCTTCATGCAATACGGCAGGGCCGAGAAAAAGACAGGAAAGGACAACGGCACATGATGCAGGAAGGCGATGCAGGGTCATCAGCCTATCATGACAGATTCGCCGTCCAAGGTGAATCCCCCTCGTCAGATTTTCCGGGTATCGCCATTAAAACTACGTCGATCTGAGATAATATGCCGGAAACATTGGCGGACAGGGTGGGATTCGAACCCACGGTGAGCTTCCACCCACGGCGGTTTTCAAGACCGCTGCCTTAAACCACTCGGCCACCTGTCCGCATGGCGCGGTTACATATCGGGCGTTTCATCAAAACCCAAGCATTTCTTCATCGGCTATGAAACGGTTTCGAACGCAATTTTTCGCTTGGCGGGGTCCGCCTCGGTGAGCGCGACCTTGAGGGGCATGCCCGGCTCCAGTCCATCGGTGGCTACGCGCGCCACCACGGGGTCGTTGCATAGCTGGATGCGCGCGCCGCGTTCGTCGACCTCCGTAACGAGCGCATCGAACGTTTCGCCGATCCGTCCCTGCAATGTCACCGCTTCGGCAAGATCGATCACCGCACGCTCGATCTGCCCCCCAAGATTTCCGGCCCGTTCCATCACCGGCGGAAGGCGGGCAAAGGCCGCTTCAACTTCATCGGGTACAGGCTGCCCATTGGCGATCGCCAGCGCCGCGCGCACGACATATCGATCGGCAAGCCGCCGCAACGGCGCCGTCGCATGCGCATAGGGTGCCGCAATCGCCGCATGCCAGGGAATGACGCCTTCCTCATAGGGCTGGTACGAAGCACCTGATCCGGCCCGCCTGATCGCCATCATGAAGGCCGCCTGCCTTGGCTCGGCGGGGTTTAACATGCGTTCGAACTGGGCGAGGCTCGCCATGCATGGCCATTCAAGCCCCAGGGCCCGCGCCGTCTGCCGCAACCGTTCCGTCGCGCGCGCATCCGGGCCCGGCATGACCCGGAACAAACCTGTTTTATGGGAACGGAACGCCTCGGCCACCGCCAGATTGGCGGCGAGCGAGAGGGCCGCGTTGCGGTCTTCGGAAAGCAGACGGGGCCGAAATCGCAGCTCATATTGCCCGTTGCCATGCTGCTCCACTTCCTGTTCCGGTGGCTCGACCCGCGAAGCGCCGCGCCTGTTTTCTGCCGCCTGAACCCGGGCGGCCAGCGCCGCGAAGTTGGCGGGCAGATCCTCATCCCTGACGCTGTCATAAGCAAGCTTGGCGCTGTTGCGGATGATCGCGCGCGCGACATTGTCCAGCCGCGCATCTCCCCCTGCGTCTATGCGCACGGTAAAAATGACGGCGGGGCGCGGCCCTCCCGTCAGGAGGCTCGCCGCATTTTCGCTCAACACCGGCGGATAAAGTGAAACCTTGCCGTCGGGCAGATATTGGCTGGTTCCCCGCCGCCATGCCTCCAGATCGACAGCGTCGCCCTCCGCCACGAACCACGCGACATCGGCAATGGCATAATGCAGTAGCAAATCATTGCCGCTGCGCTCGATGGCGAAAGCCTGATCGAGGTCGGTCGAGGAAGCCGGGTCGAGCGTGACGAAACGCATGCCTGTGCGGTCCAGATGCGCGCTCGGCGCTCTTCGAGATGCGGCGTCGGCGGCGGCAAGCGCTTCAGGCGGGAAATGGTCGGGTAACTGATACTGCCTGCGAATATCGGCGAGACCGTTGTCGAGCGCATGACGGGGATCGAGGATCGTCTTCATCATCAAAGCTATAGCACGGCGCGGCCGCCCGGAAAGTGCTCCCCTGCATCCCCTCTCCTCCGGTCGTTTCTGCCCCGAAACCCGGCCCGAAATCCGCGTTGCCAAGCCTGTGCGGCGGTTGCATGATAGGACGAGACCATATTCAGGGAGACGGGATGCCCGAAATACTGCCATTGGCGGTTGCGATCATTTACGCTCTGGCGTTATTTGCATTCGCATCATGGGCCGAAGGCAGCGGCAATGAGCGTATCAAGCGCCGCCTGCGTCCCCCGGCTTATGCTCTCGCGCTGGCGGTCTATTGCACAAGCTGGACCTATTATGGGGCGGTTGGCAGCGTGGTCGCCGATGGCTGGTCCTATCTGCCCATCTATCTCGGCCCTATATTGGTTTTCCTGTTCGCCCATCCATTCCTGCGACGGCTGATCAATGCCGTCAAAAGCGATGGCGCCAATTCCATCTCCGAATTTATCGGCGGGCGCTTCGGCAACAGCAGAGGCGTCGCCGCGCTGGTGACGATACTGGCGCTGCTTGGCAGCATCCCCTATCTCGCGCTCCAGCTTCGCTCGCTGGGCATAACCTATGGACTCATCGCGGGCAGCGACAGCCAGGCAGCCGCCATGGCCATCGCGGCCATCGGGCTTGCGCTGTTTGCGATGATCTATGGCACGAGGCGCTATGAAGCCGCGAGCCGCAGCGATGCGATCCTGTTTGCGGTTGGCTTCGAATCGCTGCTCAAGATCGGCGGGCTGATGGTGGCGGGCATTGTGTCGATTGCCCTGATGAACGCGGCAGACCCCAAGGTGGCGCAAACCGGCATCGATCGCCTCGTCAGAAATTTCGCGCCATCAAACATAGGCACGGATTTCTTCGTCATCACATTGCTCTCCATGGCCGCCATCATGTGCTTGCCCCGCCAATTTTATGTGACTGTGATCGAGGCAGAAACGGGCGACGATATCGCCAGAGCGCGCTGGCCATTCATCGCCTATATGCTGATCATCCTGCTGGTTATCCTGCCGATTTCCGCCGCTGGTTTCGCTTTGCTGCCGGGGAATATGCAGGCGGATTCCTTCGTGCTCCAGCTCCCGCTGGCACAGGGCATGGATGTCGTGGCGCTGATCGTTTTCATGGGCGGCTTTTCCGCGGCGACGGCGATGGTACTGGTAGAAACCATTGCTCTTTCCACTATGGTGTCGAACGATCTTGTCGCCCCCTTTCTCCTGAAGGCCGATCGCTTCACAGGCGAAGGCGACCTTGGCCGCGTGCTCCTCGCCACCCGCAGGGCGGCGATCGGGCTTATCATGGCGGGGGCACTGGGATGGGCGCTCGGTGTCAATGAAAATGAGCGGCTGGCGTCCATCGGCCTGATCGCTTTTGCAGCCATGGCGCAATTTTCTCCGATGTTGGTGCTGGCCGTGCTGGGCGGAAACCGCGATGCACTGGCGGCCAAGGCTGGGCTTGGCACGGGCTTGATAGTCTGGATCTATACTCTCGCTTTGCCTCAGATGCTCGATCCGTCCTGGCTCGCCAGCCTGCATGGCAGCCTGTTCGATCCCAACGCCCTGTTCGGCATCTCCGGCCTCAGCCCGGTCAGCCACGGCGCATTATGGAGTCTTGGCGCCAACCTCAGCGTTTTTTCGCTGGTGACGATGCGGCGGGTGCAAACCAAGGCTCTGCCGGGCTTGCTCCGCAACGCCCAACTCGGTGCGGGCACCGTTTCGAATATCGGCGAGCTGAAAAATCTGGTCACCCGTTTTGTCGGTCCGGAAATTGCCGACGAGGTTTTCGATCAGGCTGTGGAAGGCCGTACGATCGAAAGAACCGACATCCGCAAGGCCGAACGCATCATCGCCAGTGTCGTCGGCCTGCCTTCGGCGCGGTCCTTTATCCACTCGGCGCTTTATGGATCGAGCCTTTCCCATGACGAAGTCGCGCGCATCCTGGACGATACCGGGCAAAGCCTGCGTTTTTCGAAAGGATTGCTCGCCGCGACGCTGGAAAATATCGATCCGGGCGTGAGTGTGGTCGACAGGGAGCTCAATCTCATCGCCTGGAACGGCCGCTATCTCGATCTCTTCGATTATCCGCCCGATATGGTGCGGGTCGGCGCGCCTGTGGCCAGCCTTATCCGCTACAATGCCGAGCGCGGAGAATGTGGACCGGGCGAAGTGGACGAGCATGTCGAAAAGCGCCTCGCCCACATGCGCAAGGGTTTGCCCCACAGCTTCGAGCGGGTTCGCCCCGATGGACGCATCCTGAAGACTGTCGGCGGCCCTATGCCCAGTGGCGGCTATGTCATGTGCTTCACCGATGTCACCGCCGAGGCGCAGGCTCTGGCGGCGCTGGAAAAGGCACGGGCGGAACTGGAAATCCGCGTTGCCGAACGCACCAGCGAGCTGCGCGCGGCCAATCGCGCGCTGGCGCAGGCCGATGCGGAAAAGACCCGCTTTCTCGCGGCGGCCAGCCATGATCTGTTGCAGCCGCTGCATGCCGCGCGCCTGTTTTCCGCAGCCCTCGCGCGCGATGTCACACCACTGCAAAAGGATCTGCTGGGGCGGCTGGATCGTTCCATCGGTTCGGCCGATGCCCTGCTGAAAGCATTGTTGGATATTTCGAAACTGGATGCCGGCGGCATCACGCCCGACGCGAAGCCCATGAACCTTCGGCCACTGATCGAGGAACTGGTTGAAACGATGATGCCGCTCGCCCGGGAAAAGGGGCTGACGCTGCGCATTGCTCCGGGCGATGCATGGGTGGAAACGGACATAGGCTTGCTGCGTTCGATCCTCCAGAACCTGCTTTCCAACGCCATTCGCTATACCCTGCGGGGCGGCATCATCATTGGGACGCGGCGGCGGGGCAACTATGCCCGCATCGACGTGATCGATACCGGCCCGGGAATTCCGGCGGACAAGCAAAGCGTTATTTTCCGGGAGTTTGAGCGTCTCTCGAACGCGAGCGAAGGCGGTGTAGGACTGGGGTTGGCTATCGTTGATCGAACCGCGCGGCTGCTCGGTGCGACTGTTTCGATCAAAAGCCATTTGGGGCGAGGCAGCCGGTTCAGCATAAAACTGCCGATGATCGCGCCGCACCCCTCCCCTATGTTGCCCGCCATTGCACCGTCTTCAGAGAGCGCTGCGCATCTTTCCATACTGGTGGTCGATGACGATCCGGCCAATTGCGATGCCCTGCACAGCTATCTTGCCAGCCTCGGCCATCAGGTCAAAACGGCGAGCGCCGTGGAGGAAGCGCTGGGCCTGAAAGACCGCTTCGATGTCGCGCTTGTCGATTTCAATCTGGGCGATGGCCCAAATGGTTTGGACCTGATCGAGATTCTCCAAAGCCGCGAACCGGGGATGCAATGCGCGCTGATAACCGCCGCGCGGCCCGAGGATTATGCTCCGCGGGCCAATGCGCTCGGTGTCGAGGTTCTGAGAAAGCCGGTAGAGCCGGAACAAATCGAGCGCTGGCTATGCCGGCGGCGGGAGTCGTAGAGGTTCAATCGTGCGCGATGGCGAGCCCCAATGCCCTGGCCACAAGCACGGCCTGCGTGCGATTCTGGACATCCAGCTTTTTCATGATCGCCGTCATATGCGCTTTCACCGTCGCCTCGCTGATCCCCAGATCATAGGCGATCTGCTTGTTGAGGCGCCCTTCCATCACGCCCAGCAGAACCTTGAGCTGCGTGGGCGTGAGCGCCGCAATATAGGCGGCGACGGAATCCAGCGCTTCATCCTTGGGCGCTTCCATCTTCTTGCCGGCGAGAGCATCCCGAATGGCGTCTTCGATATGCGTCAGCTCCGCATCCTTGCCGATGAACCCCACCGCGCCGAACCGCAAGGCGTCCCGCGCGCCCTGCGCGGCATCGGCGCTCGACACCACCAATATCGGCACTGCGGGTTTTTCCGCATGCAGCAGCGCGACGCCCGAATATCCTTCCGCGCCTGGCATTTTCAGGTCGAGCAGGATCAGGATCAGGTCGTCCGCCGCCACCGCCTCATTGAGCGCCGTGGGCAGGTTGGCGCTTTCCACAATCCGGGCGTCCGGCCGCACCATCTGCACCGCCATCGCCATCGCCTGCCGGAACAGAGGATGATCGTCGGCGATCAATATGGTGCCGGACATAGCGCCCCCATTACGCCTCCACGGCTCGCGAGCTGATCAGGGTTTCGACGACCGAGGGATCGGCAAGTGTCGATATGTCTCCTAGGTTCGACGTGTCGCCTTCCGCTATCTTGCGCAGGATGCGGCGCATGATCTTGCCTGAGCGCGTCTTGGGCAAGCCGGGCGCAAAGTGAACGACGTCGGGCGTGGCGATCGGCCCAATCTCGTGGCGCACCCATTTTACCAGCTCGGCGCGCACTTCCGGCGATTCCGCCTCATTGGCATTCAATGTCACATAGGCATAAATGCCCTGCCCCTTGAGATCGTGCGGATAGCCCACGACAGCCGCCTCCGCGACCTTCGCATGGGCAACCAGCGCGCTCTCGATTTCCGCCGTCCCCATGCGATGACCGGAAACATTGATGACATCATCAACGCGGCCGGTGATCCAGTAATAACCATCCTCATCACGGCGGCACCCGTCGCCGGTGAAATATTTGCCGGGATAGGCGCTGAAATAGGTCTGGAAAAAGCGTTCATGATCGCCCCATACGGTGCGCATCTGCCCCGGCCAGCTATCGGTGATGCACAGATTGCCATCCGTCGCGCCTTCGAGCAGCTTGCCATCGGCATCGACCAATACGGGCTTCACCCCGAACATCGGCATACTCGCGCTGCCGGGCTTCAGGGCATGCGCACCGGGCAGCGGTGTTATCATTGCGCCGCCCGTTTCCGTCTGCCACCAGGTATCGACGATCGGGCAGCGCTCTTCGCCCACAACGCGATAATACCATTCCCAGGCTTCCGGGTTGATCGGTTCGCCGACGCTGCCCAGCAGGCGCAGCGATTTGCGGCTCGTTTTCTTCACCCATTCATCGCCTTCGCGCATCAACGCGCGGATCGCGGTGGGTGCCCCATAAAAGATATCGACTGAATATTTGTCGACAATCTGCCAGAAACGGCTGAAATCGGGGTAGTTGGGCACGCCTTCATACATCAGCGTCGTCGCGCCGTTCGCCAGCGCGCCATAAACCACATAGGTATGCCCCGTCACCCAGCCGACATCGGCCGCGCACCAGAAAATGTCGCCGGGACGATAATCGAACACATATTCATGCGTCATCGATGCCCAGACGAGATAGCCGCCGCTCGTATGCAGCACGCCCTTGGGCTTGCCCGTCGAGCCTGAGGTATAGAGGATGAACAACGGGTCTTCAGCGTTCATCGGTTCGGGCGGGCAATCGGCATCGGCGCGGGCGACGGCATCATGATACCAGATGTCCCGGCCATCCTTCATGCGCACATCGCCGCCCGTGCGGCGCACGACCAGCACCCGCGATACACTGGCGCATCTGTCGAGCGCCTCATCGACATTGGCCTTGAGCGGCACCTTCTTGCCACCCCGCAAGCCCTCATCGGCGGTGATGACGAGCGAGGAATCGCAATCCTGGATGCGCCCCGCCAGCGCATCGGGAGAAAAGCCGCCGAATACGATGGAATGAATGGCGCCGACCCGCGCGCAAGCCAGCATCGCAAAGGCCGCTTCGGGGATCATCGGCAGGTAAATCGTCACCCGGTCGCCCTTGCGGACGCCATTGGCCTTCAGGGCATTGGCGAGGCGGCACACCTCGGCATGGAGCTCGGCATAAGTGATGCGGCGCTCCTCGCCCGGCGAATCGCCTTCCCAGAGGATCGCTACCGTGTCGCCCCTGCTCCTCGCATGCCGGTCCACGCAATTGGCCGAGACATTGAGCACGCCGTCCTCAAACCATTTGATGCCGAAATTGGCCTCGTTGAAGCTCGCATTCTTCACTTTGGTGAAGGGGGTCATCCAGTCGAGACGCTGCGCTTCCTTCCGCCAGAAAGCATCCGGGTCCTGCGCCGCCTGCGCATACATGGCATCATAGCGTTTGCTGTCGATCTTCGCGGTGGCGGCCCATTCCGACGGCACCGGATGGATATTCGACATTTCCCTCTCCCTCATATCACCAAAGTTTGCGGACAGCTTAGCGCTCCTCACGGATGCTTGCACCCTAGACTAAAGTCTATGCTGCTTTCGACCAAGGTCTATATATCCACCTTATCCGAAATAGCCGAAATTCTTCCTCGACAGATGCAAGAGCATATCTGTGCAAGGGAGAGGAAAATGCGACACAAAACCGCATTGCTATGGCTGATGACCGGAGTTGCCACAATGGCGCTGGCTACGACTGACGCGCACGCCGCCACGCAGAAAGAGCAGGAACTCGAAGCCCGCATTACCGCGCTTGAGAAGGCGTTCGGTTCGCTTCAGGGCGAATTGCAGATGACGAAAAGCGAAAATGCGCAGTTGCGCGAGGCGGTCGCGCGCGCCGAGGAGAAATCGACGCAGGCATCGCTCGCCATCGAAAACGCAAAGCCTGCCCTGGCGGCTGCCGCTCAGGATGGGTTTACTTCCGGTAACGGCGCCACCCGCATAAAGATCGGCGGCTATATCAAGATGGTATCGACGATGAGCCGGTGGGACGATGGCGATGTCGCGGCCAATTCGCTCGGCCGCGATTTCTATTTGCCGCAAGCCATTCCGGTGGGCGGCACGCGCGAATCCACGGATAGCGATTTCTCCGCCAAGCAGACGCGGCTGTGGCTCAACCTCGATACGCAGGTTTCCGGTCATGCGCTCAAAGGCTATATAGAAACGGATTTCCAGACTTCGGCGGGAACACAAGGGTCCGAGCGCACCACCAACGGCTACAATCTCGCACTGCGCCGCGCTTATGTGCAATTCGACAATCTGACGGTCGGGCAGGACTGGTCCACGTTCCAGAATGTCGCCGCCTTGCCGGAAAGCACGGATTTTGTCGGCCCGACCGAAGGCACCGTGTTCGTTCGTCAACCGCTTGTTCGCTTCAGCAAGAAGCTTGGCGGCCATGCAACGCTGCATCTGGCGGTAGAAAATGCCGAAACCCAGTCCGCAACGCTGGGTGCGGTGGGCGCGGCTCCGGCGCTGGTGGAAAATGACGATGATCGCATCCCCGACTTCACGACGCGCCTCAACATCACAACCGGCATGGGCGAGTTCGCGCTCGCGGGGCTGGTGCGGCAGCTCTCGGTCGACAATGGAACGATTGGCGACAAAGCTTTGGGCTGGGGCGTCAGCGGATCGGGCAAGATGGCCTTTGGCGAGAACAAGCAGCACGATATCCGCTTCATGCTGACCTATGGCGACGGCGCGAGCCGCTATATCGGCCTCAATTTCGCGCCCGACGCGATCCTCGATCCCGCAACCGGCAAGCTCGACACCGTCAAGGTGCTCGCTGCCATGGGTTCTGTCCGCATCGGCCTGACGCCGAGCATCCGCACCAACCTGATGATGGGCTATCAGAATGTCAGCTATCCCGGCGGCTTCGCTGTGGGGCAGTTCGCCGCGTTCAACGACGAGGCAATAAGCTATGCCGGGAACCTGTTCTGGACGCCCGCCAAGGGCTTCGATCTTGGCATCGAATATCGTCACGGCCAGCGCAAGCTGGTGAACGGAGCGGCAGGGCAGCTCGATCGCCTTGAATTCGCCGCGAAATATTCATTCTGATTGATAAAAAGGAGAGGGTTATGGCTACGGTCTATGAAGACAATCTGCCCAAGCACCACGGAGCGACCCAGAATGAGAAGCTGGTCATCGCTGCGTCGTCGCTTGGCACCGTGTTCGAATGGTATGATTTCTATCTTTACGGCCTGCTGGCGACCTATATTTCGGCGCAATTCTTCTCTGGAGTGAACGAAACCACGGGTTTCATCTTCGCTCTGGCGGCCTTTGCGGCGGGTTTTGCGGTTCGTCCGTTCGGCGCACTGGTGTTCGGGCGTATCGGCGACATCGTCGGGCGCAAGAATACCTTCCTCGTCACGATGGGCATTATGGGTCTTTCTACCTTCTCGGTCGGCCTGTTGCCCAATTATGCCAGTATCGGCGTTGCGGCGCCCATAATCCTGGTCATCATGCGTCTGGCTCAGGGCCTTGCCCTGGGCGGCGAATATGGCGGAGCGGCGACTTATGTGGCCGAACATTCTCCCAACCATAAACGCGGCCTTTATACGAGCTGGATCCAGACCACGGCGACCTTCGGCCTGTTTGCCGCGCTGCTCGTGGTGATCGGTATCCGTATGGTTATCGGTGAAGAGAGCTTCGCAGCATGGGGATGGCGTGTGCCGTTCCTGATTTCGATCATATTGCTCGCCGTTTCGATGTGGATCCGCATGCAGCTCAACGAAAGCCCGGTCTTCCAGAAGATGAAGGACGAAGGCACCACGTCCAAGGCCCCGCTTACGGAGGCTTTCGCGAAATGGGGTAATCTGCGCTGGGTTATCATCGCACTTATGGGGGCGGTCGCGGGTCAGGCGGTCGTCTGGTATACAGGGCAATTCTACGCGCTGTTCTTCCTCGAAAAGACGATGAAGGTCGATGGCGCGACGGCGAACATCCTGATCGCCATCTCGCTCGCCCTCGGCACACCGTTCTTCGTGTTCTTCGGCTGGCTGTCCGACAAGATCGGCCGCAAGCCCATCATCCTGGGCGGCTGCGCGGTGGCGGCTCTCGCTTATTTCCCGCTGTTCACGGCGCTGACTACCGCCGCGAACCCGGCACTGGCGCAGGCGCAGGCGTCCGCTCCCGTTACCATTGTCGCGCATCAGGATGAGTGTTCGTTCCAGTTCGACCCGGTCGGCAAGAACAAGTTCGACAGTAACAGTTGCGACATTGCCAAAACCTATATGGCCAAAACCGGCATCAATTACACCAATGTCGAAGCTCCGGCAGGAACGCAGGCGCAGGTCAAGGTCGGCAATACGGTGTTCACCGCTCCCGATCCGACGACGCTTGCGGGCGACGACAGGAAAGCCGCGATCAGCGCCTATCAGGATAAGCTGAAGGCTGGTCTTGCCGATGCGGGATACCCGGCCAAGGCAGACCCGGACCAGATCAACAAGCCGATGGTGGTTGCCATCCTCTTCGTTCTGGTTCTGCTGGTGACGGCGGTTTACGGACCGATTGCCGCGATGCTGGTCGAGCTGTTCCCCAGCCGCATCCGCTATACCTCGATGTCGCTGCCTTATCATATCGGCAATGGCTGGTTCGGCGGCTTCCTCCCGACCACCGCCTTTGCGATGGTCGCGGCGACCGGCAACATCTATTATGGCCTGTGGTATCCGGTAACCGTTGCCGCGCTGACGGTTGTGGTGGGCCTGCTGTTCCTGCCGGAAACATTCAAACGCAGCATCGATCAATAAGGGTTGGCATCTTCCCAGGGCAGAGGGCGGTCGAAAGGCCGCCCTTTGTTTATAAAAGGAAATGGTGTGGCGTATAGGATTAACTGAGAACGATTTATATTTTACCACGACAACATATCGTCTCAGTGAAATTGTAGATCGTCAATTTTCGTTCACGATACACAGCTATATTTAGTGTGATGTTGATGCACACTTAACATGATAGGATACCTCAGGGCTGAAATCACCAGCGTGAATCATCAGCGTGTTTGGCGAGTGATGATTCGTATTACGAGTCTTCGGCCCTAAGGACATCTTCATGACAACGACCCAGACCGTGCATTTCGAAAATGCGAGCACACTTGCCGTTGTGGTGTCATCGAACGAACCATTGCTGTTTCTGTCGGAAAGCCAGAAGGTCATTGCCGCGAGCGCATCATTTTGCCGGGCTTTCGAAATCGATCCTGCGACTGTTACCGGTAAACGTCTCAGCGAACTTGGAAATGGTGAATGGGCCATGCCCAAGCTTGCTTCATTGCTGAGGGCGACCGCTTCAGGAAGCGCGCAGATCGAAGCCTATGAAATCGACCTCCAGAGGCCGAATTATAAAACACGAAATCTGGTCGTTAATGCCCGGACACTCGATGATGGCATCAAGGATCATGTTCGGCTCCTCCTGGCTGTGACCGATGTAACCGACGCGCGTGCCGAGACCCGACTGAAAGATGATCTCGTCCGCGAAAAGGGGATGCTGCTGAAAGAAGTTCAGCACCGGGTTGCGAACAGCCTCCAGATCATTGCCAGCGTTCTTATGCAAAGCGCACGCCGGATTCAGTCGGAAGAAGCGCGCGGGCACCTCCGCAACGCCCACAGCCGGGTGATGTCAATCGCCGCCCTGCAACGGCAACTCTCGATTTCCGATGACGAAACCGTTGAACTCCGAACTTATTTAACTCAGCTTGCCCAGAGCCTGGGTGCGTCGATGATTGATGATCCAGACCGGCTTTCCATAGAGGTGAAAGCGGATGACAGCGTCGTGGGCGCGGACTTTTCAGTAAGCTTGGGCCTTATCGTAACGGAACTTGTAATCAATGCCTTTAAGCACGCCTTCCCCGATCGGCGCACGGGCACAATTGTGCTCGACTATCACTCGTCGGGCAGCGACTGGACCCTTTCGGTTACGGACAACGGCATCGGTATCCCTGAGGGGAGCGATGCACCGAAAGCTGGGCTGGGCACCGGAATCGTCGAGGCACTCGCCAAGAACCTTCTGGCTACAATCAAGCTGAGTGATGCGAACCCCGGCACCGCCGTGACAATCTTCCATCGGGAAAACGTCGATACGGAAGCCAGCCTTTCGACGGCGGTATAGGAACTTAACTGGCTTCTGATCGCTGAAACTAAAACCCGGACAACACGCCATAATTGAGTGACTTATGAATAAAGGCAAGGCAGTTGTCCTCGTGGTCGAAGACAGCACGATCATTCGGATAGGCGCCCTCGATCTGGTGCGGTCTGCTGGCTACGAAGCGCTGGAGGCGTGCAATGCAGACGAGGCAATTCGAGTCTTTGAGTCACGAGATGACGTCGATCTGGTTTTCACCGATGTTCAGATGCCCGGCACAATGGATGGCATCAAGCTATCCCATTACATCCGAAATCGATGGCCACCTGTGAAGCTGATTGTGGCATCCGGCAACACAATACTCGAAGAGAGCAGTCTGCCGGAGGGGAGCAGGTTCTTCGCAAAACCCTATAATGAACACAGCATCACGGCCGCAATGGCCCGCCTGCTTTCCAGCGACGTCTGAGGGCCAACAAAAAATGGTGCACCCAACTGGATTCGAACCAGTGGCCCCCAGATTAGGAATCTGATGCTCTATCCTGCTGAGCTATGGGTGCACGGCCCCTTTTTCCGGGCAGAGATGCTGTAGAGCGCATTGCGGGCAGGTTCAACAGCTTGCTTGCACCCCGCCCCTCAATTTTGCGCTTCGGGTGGCACCACCGGAAAGAGCAGCGGAGCGACCTCGACGCCTTCCTCGACAAGTGCGCGCGCTTCTTCGGGGGCGACCTCGCCATGGATGGGCTTGTGATCCTGTTCGCCATAATGCATCGCGCGCGCCTGATCGGCAAAGCGCCGCCCCACCCATTCGCTGTTGGCGAGAACCTCCGCCTGCGCCTTGGCGAGTGCCTGCATCATTTGCGCCGCCTTTTCGCTGTCCATGCCCGTTGCTATTGGCAGGGTGCCGGACGTCTCCTTGGGAGCGCTGGCGATGACCCTCTCTCTGCGCTGGTTGCTCTTGGCCGACACGGCAGGCGCCATCACGGCCTTTTCGACAGCCGTATCTCCGCAGAACGGGCAGGAGAGCAGCCCTCCCGCCTTCTGCTGCTCGAAATCCTCGCTCGAACCGAACCAGCCTTCGAACTTATGATTTTCAAGGTTACATTTGAGGTCGAATATAATCATGAACTGGTGACGCTTTCCCGCAATATCCGGCGATGGTCGAGCACCGGGATGCGCGCCCTTACCGCGTCAATGCGGGCAAAATCAATATCGGCAAAACCAAGGCCCGGCTCGTCGCCCATATCGAGCAAAATCTCGCCCCAGGGGTCGATGACCAGACTATGCCCATAGGTATCGCGCCCGTCCTCATGATGGCCCACTTGGGCGGGCGCGATGACGAAACAGGCGGATTCGATGGCACGGGCGCGCAGCAATGTCTCCCAATGCGCCTGCCCCGTCGGCACGGTGAAAGCGGCAGGGACAAGCAGCAGGCCCGCTCCGGCATCGCTCAAGCGACGATAGAGATCGGCAAAGCGCAGATCGTAGCACACCGAAAGGCCGATCCGCGCCCAGGGCGTATCGACCGTCACCACCTCATCCCCCGGCCCATAAACCGACGATTCGCGCCAGCTTATGCCGCCGGGCAGGTCCACATCGAACAGGTGAATCTTGTCATAACGGGCGCGGACGGCGCCGCTCGCATCGATGATGAAGCTGCGGTTGGTCCATCGCCCGTCCGCCCGTTCGCCCTTGAGGCCAAGCGAGCCGATATGCACCCATAGCGCGCAGCGCGCGGCGGCATCCCGGACCGCGGCGAGAACGACATCATGCGCTTCGTCCGTCAGGCTGCTTCCGGCGCGCTCGCGGTTGCGGTCCAGACATCCGACCATCTCGGGGGTAAACAGCATGTCCGCCCCGCCTGCGCGCGCCTCTTCGATTGCGCGGACGAGCCTGTCCGCATTGGCCTGCGGGTCTATCCCGCTGCATGATTGAAGAAGGGCCGCGCGCATCGTTTTGTTCAGAGGCCGAGCAACGGATCGAGCTTGCCGCTTCTGTCCAGCGCCGAAAGAGCGTCCGACCCGCCGATATGCTGGCCGTCGATGAAAATCTGCGGCACCGTCGTGCCACCGCTCGCCCGCTCGATCATCTCGCCGCGCCTGGGTCCGCCCATGGTGATGTCATATTCCTCGAAGCTCACACCCTTGCTTTCCAGCAATGCCTTGGCGCGCGAGCAATAGCCGCAAAAGGCTTTGGTGTAGATTTCAACATGGCTCATCAGCGGGAGAACTCCTTCCATTTCAACCTGAAATTGGGATTGCGGCGATATTTGTCAATCATTGCTCTGTTGAACCACACGCGCCCAGCACAAAAGATGCACTTGCGCCGCGCCGCCCTGAAGCAGTGTCCGGGTGCAGGCGCGCGCGGTTGCCCCGCTGGTGTGGATGTCGTCGATCAGCAATATGGTCTTGCCGGAAATCAGCGCGGTGCGCGCCGGATCGAGCGAGAAGGCACCCTTTACCGTGCGTTCGCGCTGTCGGCTGCTCAAATCGCGCAGCGGCCGCGTGGCCTTGACGCGGCGCAGGCTAAAAGGATCGACCGGCACGGCAAGCGCCTTGCCAAGATGCCGCGCAATTACCAGCGCCTGATTGAAGCCCCTGCCCCACAGGCGCAAGCGATGCAGCGGCACGGGAATAATGAGCGCACTCTCGCCCGCCTGCCCTATCGCTTTGGGCACACGCGGCAGCATGGTTCGCGCCATCAGGCGGGCGACACCTGTGCGACGGCCATATTTGAGGCGCAGCGCCACGGTGCGCGCCGTATCGCCATAAGCCAGCGCGGCGCGGGCGCTCTCCCATGGCGGCGGATGAGCAAGGCAGGGGCCACAACAGGCATCCGCGCCCATATCGACCTCGAACGGAATGCCGCAGCGCGCGCAGCACGGGTCAGACAGGAACGCGATGCCGCTCCAGCATGTCTGGCAAAAGCGGTCGTCCCCCTCGACAATCGTGCCGCAGCCCGGACAACGCGGCGGCAGCGCAAAGTCCAGGGCAAAGTCGATGGTCATGCGGGCCAGTTGGCCAAGGGGCGCGGCAAGCGTCATATTCTGCTTGTCGAGCGAGTGTGCGCGCGGCACAAGCCCGAAAATGAGCGACACCCCCTCTCCTCCGCAGATATTCGACCCGCGCCGCCGGGCGATGGCGCGGGACCGGGCGCACGTTCATTTCAGAAGCCATGATTTCCTGTATCAGCATATGCTCGATGGCCTCATCGAGCGGATGGAGGATGTGCAGCGTCCGTTGCGCGACGTGCTCGTTATCGGTTGCCCGGATGAAACGGCGCGCATGAGGCTGGAGGCGATGGGAAAAACCGTCACCTGCTGCGATCCCGGCGCGAAAAATGCGCGCCTCAATGACGGGGTTCAGGCGGAAGAAGACGCCCTGCCCTTTGCCGAGAACAGCTTCGATCTGGTGCTTGCCTGCGGCACGCTCGACAGCGTGAACGATCTGCCCGGCGCGCTCATAGTGATGCGCCGGATATTGCGGCCCGACGGGCTGCTGCTCGGTGCCTGTGTCGGCGCGGGTAGCCTGACGCGATTGAAGGCGACGCTGCTGGAAGGCGAAGGTGACCATGCCACGGCGCATGTGCATCCGCAGATAGATGTGCGCGCGGCGGGCGATCTGCTGGCGCGCACCGGCTATGCGATGCCGGTCGCCGACAGCGAGGCGCTGAAGGTGCGCTATGGTGATCTGCTGGGCCTGATGCACGATCTGCGCTTCATGGGCTGTGGCAATGTCATGACCAGAGCGCGGCGCGGCGGGATACGCCGCGACAGCCTCGCCCGCGCTGCGGCCGCCTTCGCCCGCGCCGCCGATGCGGACGGCAAGACGGCGGAAGACTTCTCCATCCTTTATCTGAGTGGTTGGAAGCCCGACCCGTCCCAGCCCAAGGCAGCGCGCCGCGGATCGGGCAAGGTCTCGCTGGCGCAGGCGCTGAAAACGCCGCTGAGTTAGATCAGCGCGTCGAGCACGCCGATCATCGGCAGGTCGGCGGGCGGCATCGGCAGGGCGAACATTTCGGCGGGCCGCACCCATTTGAGCGCGCTCGCGTGGCGCGGCTGCGGCATGCCCTGCCATTTGCGGCAGACATAGAGCAATAGCAGCAGATCACGCTCGCCCAGCGGTTCGCTGGCAAAGGTCGCGGGCGCAAGACAGCTTTCCCATGTCGCTATGCCCAGTTCCTCCTCCAGTTCGCGGATCAGGGCGGCCTGCGGCGTTTCGCCCGGCTCGACCTTGCCGCCGGGAAACTCCCACAGCCCCGCCATCGGCTTTCCTTCGGGTCTTTGCTGCAACAGCACCCGCCCATCCGCATCGATCAGCGCGGCAGCGGTGACCAGCAAGGGCAGGCGCGTCGGGTCGAAAGCGGATGAGGTCATAAAAATTTGTTAACTTCGCTCAATTAGAGTGTCGACGGGTCAAGTTTGGGAAGGAGGATGTGCATGGCATATCCGATAGGAAAGAGTGCGCATCGTCCTCGCCGCTCGCTGGCGAAATGTCAACGCGGCGCGACGGCGGTAGAATATGGGCTGATACTGGTGTTGATCGCATTGGCCGTCCTCGGCTCGATCACTCTGGTCGCGGACAAGACGATCAATATGTGGGGCAATGTCTCAAACGAAGTTAGCAGACATTAACCCTTTATTCTTAAATTTCTGCCGATCGCTTAGGAATTTATCAACCAGTATTGCCTAAATGTTGGTCTGCTGAATTGGGAAACCAACAAGCCGGGTAGTGTTAGAAAGCTTTCAAGGAGACACAATATGACTTTTTTCCGTAAGATGCTGAAGGACAGCAAGGGCGCGACCGCCATCGAATATGGCCTGATCGCCGCTCTGATCGCCGTTGCAGCCATCACCGCGATGGGCACCATCGGCAACAACCTGTCGAACACCTTCAACAACGTCGCCAACAACCTCGAAGAATAATTCGAGCGGCACGGAAGACAAGAAATACGCAAAGGGCGGCGCGGGACATCCCTCGCCGCCCTTTTCATGTGCGCGGTATTCCGCCTTAGTAGGTCACGATTTTCACACGCTGTCCCGCTGTCAGCTTCGATGATGCATTCAGCGCATTAAGCGTCAAAAACCGCTCCTGCTTATATGTGTCATAGGCCATGCGCGCGGAAAGCGACGCAATCGTGTCGCCCGGCTTCACCGTCACCACATCCACCCTGCGCGGCTTGATCGCGGCGGCTTCCTGCGCGCTGATGCGGCGGAAAGACTGGGCCATGCCTTCGAACGGACCAAAACCCTTGCCCACCGGCGTCAGCATCAGGAAATGGAACGCCTGTTTCGCGCCCGTTTCATAGGCGATGACGGTGACGTCGACCTGCCCCGACTGGCTGTTCGCCCGCGCCGTCGCATAGGCAGCGGGAACACCGTTGATCGTGGTGCGCCGGGTTTCGCCCGAAGCCACGCTGCCGTCCTTCGCCAAGGCACGGAAGATCGAGGCAACATAGCCATTAAGGTCGCCCGAATAGGCCGCGCCGCTGAATTGCGCCTGCCCGCCGGAGCCGGAAATGGTAACGGCCTGCGTGCCATTGACCATCGCATAGCCGCTGGGCGCGGTGAAACCGATGCGCAAATCGGGGTGCAGGAAGCGGCTGCCGTCCACTATCCCCTGCTTGGGGTCATCGCCATAGACGACGCCGTCGAGCGCATTGAGAAACGCATCCCGATTGCGCACGCTGCTCGTCGATCCCGTCTCCTGCGCTTTGGCAAGCGCGCGGCTGACGCGCGAGGCGGGGTCGGGATGGGTGCTCGCCCATTCCGGCACGCTGTTCGAGCTGCCCGCCGTCCGCGCATCGAGCGCGCTCTGTGCAGCCAGCGACGCCAGCATGCTCGACAGCGCCTTTGTGTCATAACCCGCAGTGTTGAGATAACGGATGCCAAGATCATCCGCCTCATATTCCTGAGAACGCGAGAATTTAAGGGTGAGAAGCTGCGTGCCGGTGCCGATGCCCTGTTGCAGCAAACCGCCAAGCCCCGAATTGCCGAGAACAGCGCCGGTCAGAATCTGCAACAATGCGCCGCCAACGGCATTGCGGGTCGCTGCCTGCTGACGGCGCTGGCCGTGCAAGGCGGCGACATGGCCGACTTCATGCCCCAATACGCCAGCCAGTTCGGCCTCGTCATTCATCAACGCCATCAATTGCCGGGTCACGTAAACATAGCCGCCGGGAATGGCGAATGCGTTGTTCACCGGCGAATTGAGCAGCGTGATCGTGAAATCGCTTCGGGCGTTGGACAGGCTCGATTGCGTGGCGATCTTTTGCCCTACATTGGTGACATAAGCGCTCTGCGGGCCACCATAGGCGCCGCCAAATTCGGCCAGCAATTCCGGATGCGCCTTGGCGCCCTGTTCCTTGTCGGACTGGCTGATCGATGTGGCGAGCGGGCTGCTATTGGCACCCCCCTCGCTTTCGCCCACGCAGGAAGTCGCCAGGGCGACAAGACCGCAGCCTATCAGGATATATTTCTTCGCCATCTCCGCTTCTCCGCTTTGATTGCATCAAACGATTCCGGGCCTTTATCGTTCCCCGGAACTGTTCGGTTTATACGCCCATCGCCAGAAACTTGTCCGCACGATCCTGCCGCAAGGCAATGGCATCCTGCTTGACGAGGCTGTCCAGCTCTTCGGTTATCGCCTTGCCGAGCGCGGCGATCGCCGTCGCCGGGTCACGATGCGCCCCGCCCAAAGGCTCCGGCACGATCCGGTCTATCACATTGAGCGCATGCAGATCCTGAGCCGTCACCTGCATCGCCGCGGCCGCGTCGCTCGCCCTTTCGGCGGTGCGCCACAATATCGAGGCGCAGCCTTCGGGCGAGATGACGCTATAGACCGCATGTTCGAACATCAGCACGCGATTGGCGGCCGCCAGCGCAATCGCGCCGCCCGAGCCGCCCTCGCCGACGATTGCCGCGACCATCGGCACGCCCAGCGCAAGGCATTGTTCGGTCGAGCGCGCAATGGCTTCGGCCTGTCCACGCTCCTCGGCCTGAACACCGGGAAAGGCGCCCGAAGTATCCACCAGAGTCACCACCGGCAGGCCGAAACGGTCGGCAAGCTGCATAAGCCGAATCGCCTTGCGATAGCCTTCGGGCTTGCCCATGCCGAAATTATGCCTGAGGCGGCTTTGCGTATCGTCGCCCTTTTCATGGCCGATCACCATCACCCGGCGTTTGTTCAGCCTCGCGAAACCACCCAAAATCGCCTGATCGTCGCCAAAGGCGCGGTCACCGGCGAGCGGAATGAATTCGTCGAATATTCCGGCGATATATTCCTTGAAATGCGGCCGTTCCGGGTGCCGCGCCACCTGCGTTTTCTGCCAGGGCGTCAGCTTTCCGTACATATCCTTGAGCAGCTTTTGCGAACGCTGCTGGATCTTGCCGATCTCCGCATCAATATCAATCTCGCCGGATTGTGCCGTATCGCGCAATTCCTTGATGCGGGCTTCGAGAGCGGCAACCGGTTTTTCAAAATCGAGAAATGTAACCATGACCCGGCGTTAAGCCGCCCCGCGCTTCAGGTCAACGAGCGGATGACGTCGATTGACCAATTCGACGAGTCGGTCGGCCTCGACATGGGTGTAAATCTGCGTGGTGCCGATGTCGGCATGGCCCAGCATCGTCTGGAGCGCGCGCAGGTCCGCCCCGCCCGACAACAGATGCGTGGCGAATGCGTGGCGCAGTACATGCGGGCTGAGCCGCTCTGGCTGAATGCCCGCCGCCGCGCCCAGCGCGCGCACCATCTGAAACAGCCGCACCCGGCTGAGATGCGATTTGCCCGATGGAAACAGCCAGAGCGACGAA
>TARA_R110000782_G_scaffold78293_5_pt1 | contig 136259 bp, 122 predicted proteins | sample TARA_R110000782 | Tara Oceans TARA_R110000782 (sample SAMEA4397859) | marine metagenome | biome: Polar Biome; feature: [SRF] surface water layer (ENVO:00010504); material: water (ENVO:00002006), including particulate matter (ENVO:01000060) such as... | depth 5 m | reverse complement strand
CCCGCCGTGCCGAGCGAAGCGGCCAGCGCGAGAGCGAGCGACAGGCGGCGCATTTCTGTGGGAACCAGCATCACGGTTTCACCTCTACGCGAGTTACGGAAAGCCCCTTGCCGACGATGACAGTATAGCCTTCGGCAGGGCGGCGCACAGGAGCATAGACACGCCGCGGCTGACGATAGGCCGCAACCGGACGATAGCTCGCCGCAGGGCCGGAATAGCCGGACGTGAGGTCGTTGACGGTCATGGTCGAAAGGCCTGCCTCGTCCTGATTGGCGGCATTGCGCAGCGCGAGCGAGAGCGAGCCGACCTGCCCGGCCAGCACCAGCTTCTGCGCCTGCGTTGGGTCCACCTCCAGTGTCACCGTCTTGGCGAGCTGCGGGTCTTTGCTGGCGTCGTTGGCATTCTGGTCGGCGGCGATCACGCGAACATTCTCGACAACGATGTCGGTGATCTGCTGGCTGCGCCCGTCTGGCCCCGTGTCCGGCTGGTGCGTGAGCAGCACATCGACGCTGTCGCCCGGCAGCACGAAACCGCCGACGCCCGCGACATCATTGACGCGGATGGCGACGGCGCGCTTTTCCTTGGGCAAGGTCGCGGAAATGACCGCGCGCCCACCGGCGCCGGTCAACATCGCGTTGAGCACAGGCTGTCCCGCCTCGATCGGCCGCAGCGCGACGCGCGGGCCGGAAGGATCGGCGGTGAGCCTGCGAATATCGGTAAAGGCGCCTTCGGGCACCGAGGAAGCAGGCCACTGGACGAGCTTCAGCTTATCGGGCGTGATCACATCGCCATAGCGCATCGGCACGCGGGCGGCGACGATGGCGCCGACGTTGAGATCTTCCGCCACCTGTTTATTGCGCTGCTCGACGCCGGAAAAATAGGAATTGGCGAGAAAGACCGCGAGCGCACCCATGAAAAGCGCGACTAGGACGATTATCAGATTTCTTCGCCCGCCCATGCTTCACTCCCTGACATTTCTTCTATCAATTGTTAGTAGGCGACCGCCGCGTGATGGCGCGGCGGTCTCTAAATCATGAGCAGTTATCAGAGTCGTCAATGCATTCCGACGCGTTGGTTATCGCAGTTGAAATCGAACCACCAAGCAACACGGCCGCAGAAGCAATCGTGCCGCCAACAATGGCAAGGATCAGAGCATATTCAGCAGCAGCCGCGCCGCTGGTGTCGGTCAGAAAGGTCTTGATAAGTTTCGTCATCGTAAAATCCCATCGCATCAAATGTTAAGGACATGCGCAATACATGCCCATTATTTGTCCACGAGGCTTTGATGTCTGCGTTTTAGGCTGCGACCCATATTTTTTTACATTCAGGCTCACAGCCTTTTTTCGCAGCATCCCCCGCCAAGGGAACCCCTTCTAAAGACCTCATTTGCATATCTTAGTCAAATTTTAATTTATGTAAACAAATCAATGATTTATTCTTCATATTTTGTTAACCATTCTTAACGGCGCGCCGGGACGCATCCGTGAATTTCTGGTATAAGTCCATGAAAAAGGTATATTTTTTTCTAGATTTAAGGATATATACCCTTGGATATAAATTCTATATTTCAATTTCATTATCTATCTGATTTTATTTGATTTTTTGAATCGCAACCCACGTGCGCCCTATGGAGCGGAAACTGCGACGAACGGAGTGCTCCTGCTCCCCAAATGGGGGCGCGACTCGGCTCGTGAGTCGCCCGATTTCCCTCTCCATTCCGGTAATCTTCGTCAAAGCTGTGCCAAGGGGGCACATTAAGGCTGTTTCAACACCTTTGCCGCTATTTTCCGATCGCCCTTTGTGTCTCCATCAATTGCGCATTGCCTGAAGGCCCTGTTCGCAAGTAAACATCGGCAACAGCAAAGGCGGGGTCCAGTAATGAAGCACGCAATGTCGCCGGAAACCCTTCGCTCCCTGCCGCGCAGGATCGGGCAGATGTTCCATCGCCAGAGCATCAGGGCGATCACCGCCACCGAATATCATATCAGCCGGGTGGCCGTGCTCTGGTGCGTGCTGCTGGGCCTTGTCATAGTAGCGCGGCTCATCGTGATCGCGGGCAAGGCGCATGCGACCGGCGCATGGTTCGCCAGCGCGGCGGTCTACGCGCTCATCCTGCTCTCGCCGGTCATCGGCCTGCTGATGGCGACGCGCGCCTTTCCGCGCGGCATGCTGCACGCGCTGCCCGAAATTCCGCTGGCGCGCATCGGCACATGGCAGCGCGTCGATCCGCTCACCGCACAGGATCATCCCTCCTTTGGCGTCAGCGGCCTGATGGCCGGGTTCATCATCGGCCTGCTGATGAATATCGCGATACGCACCAGCGAATTCCTCGCCGCCGTTCCGGTCATGGCCAGTATGGGGCCGGACTGGTCGCGCACCCTGTTCTTCGCGCTGGCGGCGGACTGCATCTTCTTCAACATCATGTATGCGGCAGCGTTCATCATGGCGCTGCGCCATGCGCCGTGGTTTCCGCGCGTCATGTTGCTGATCTGGATAACCGACATTCTCTCGCAGCTCACCATTGCGCGCCTGCTGGGTGCGCAGGTGCTGCCCGGCTCGGTCGGGAGCGCGCTGGCGAGCCTGCTGGTCGGCAATGTCAATAAATCGCTGATCAGCATTTGCCTGTGGCTGCCCTATCTCATTCTTTCGGAGAAGGTGAACATCACCTATCGCCGCCGGGTGCGCCTGCAAGAATGAGGGCATCGGCCACAGCGCCCGGCATCTCATAAAAAACTTTCCGGAAGCCGTGGGGGGCGCCGGAAAGCAAGGTCGTTCGAAGATGCGATATGATCCCAGCTTTATGGCTGGCTGTTATAACGCAAACTTCCCCTGATTATGAAGAGAATTTGCGACCCGACAGGGCTCCCCCTCTGCTATAATCTTTCAGCGCCTGTTAACCCCGTTCTATAGAGGGGCCGCGGGCCTTTACAATTCAACCTTGGGTATAAACCGGCTTATGCCCGAATGGCCGGTGACGGCCCAAATTGCCACGCGCCCCCCCGATCGTCGTGGGGTCTGCCATGCGTCCGGCTATCTCCCCTACCTTTTGCAGCGCAACAGAAATGACGAGTGACAGCGAAACATTCGTCCGGGCTGCTGGTTTAGATAAAGTAATAGATGCCTATCTATGGTTATATCCCCTAAGTAATAATCTCCTATTTCCGCGCGTTCTATTGTCCAGTCCCATATTGAAACATGCGATAAAGCGGGCAATAAAGATGGTAAATAATCTATTACTGCACTGCGGAAAATGTTAACAACTCATCAATCATAAAATCGAGTCGCGCAAGTTTCTCTGTATTTTTGGAAAGCGAGTTCACCATGCGCAAATTGCTTCTCTCTACCGTGCTGGCTGGCACGGCCCTTGCGGCATCGCCCGCCCAGGCAGCAATATTTTTCTATTTCGACCAGCCCGGCGCTTTGATGCCGGACGAGGTAACGCAGGTTCTGAACAATCAGAACAGCCTGACGGTGCTGGCCTATACGAACCAGACCAATCAGGAGGTTGCTGTCCATTCGCTTGATGGCGGCAATCTCATTGCCAATTCTGGCGGGCAGGCCACGTTCACAGCGGCTGATGGTTCGCTTGATATGGGAGAAATCTATCTCACGGACGTTCTCAACAACGATTTCCGCGAGATCGAATTTCTCTTTTCCGGTTCCGCCACAAAGGACACCACGCTTACCTTCTCGGTAGGTGGTCTCAATCCCTTTACGCAGTCCATCATCCTTCCCAAGAAATCGGAAGGCAGCTATTGGTTTTCCGCTCTGGCGACCGGCGATGACTATTTCACCAAGGTGACCTATGATGTTGCCGACGCAGACTTCATTGACATCCAGCAGCTGCGCATCGGCGGTTTCGATGGGACACCGGCCATTCCCGAACCCACAACCTGGGCGATGATGATCCTGGGCATGGGCGCGGTTGGCGCGACGATGCGCCGCCGCAAGCTCACATCGAAGGTCAGCTTCGCCTGATTTTCAGATAGCGCTATAAAATAGCAAAGGGCGGTCCCGGCGGGGCCGCCTTTTCGTTTCCCGGGATATAGAGCATTTTCGATCTGGTTTGGATCAGATGGAAATGCTCTATGCTTCTGCTTTACCGCGATCCAGGTCCGGCGGCATGCAACTCCGCGACCAGAAGGGCGACGAGATCGGCAGCGGGCATGGCTCGCGACAGGGGAGCGCCCTGACCCGCCCATTGCGCCGCATATCCATTTTCACCTGCCGCCTTGGCCGCCGCGATGAGCGCCTTGCCTGCGTCATAGGTCATCGGATAGCCGGGATGGGGAAGGCCCACTTTCTCGCCCCATTCCGTGAAGCGGTTGGGCAAGCTGCGGGCGGGCCGACCGGATATCGCCGCCGTCATTACCGTATGCTTGGCCGCCGAACCGGCAAGCGCCTCGCGATAGGCATCATCCGCGCTGCTTTCGGGGCAACGGACGAACGCCGTCCCGAGTTGCGCGGCGACGGCGCCGAGATCAAGCGCCGCCCTGATCCCCCGGCCATCCATAATGCCCCCTGCGGCAATGACGGGCAGGCCGGAACGCAGCGCCAGAAGGCGGGTGAGAGCCATGGTGCCCAGACGATCATCCGGCGCGTCAGGATCGAATACCCCCCGATGGCCGCCTGCCTCCCACCCCTGCGCGACGATAGCGTCCATTCCCGCCGCCTTCGCCGCGAGAGCTTCCGCAAGGCTGGTCGCCGTTGCGATCAGCGTGCAGCCAGCGGATTTGAGGGCGGAAATCTTGTCCGAAGCGGGAAGCCCGAAGTGGAAACTGACCACGGCCGGCCGGAGCTCAAGGAGCATTGCGAGCATGTCGTCATCCTCGACGAAGCTCTTGTATATCGGGCGCAAGGCGGCAGGGGGCTCCGTTCCGAACTGCCGGAAAAGCGGAGCGAGAGCCGCCAGCCATGGAGCCTCGCGTTCAGGATCACGCGGGGTCGACCTATGGACGAACAGATTGACGTTGAGGGCCTTTGCCGAGAGCATGCGCACCTCTTCGATCATCGCGCGCGCTCCGACGGCATTGGTGGCGGCTACGCCGATCGAACCGAGGGCGCCCGCATTGGATACGGCGGCGGCCAGTTCCGGGGTCGATACCCCGGCCATGGGCGCCTGCACGACAGGGAGCGAAACTCCGATATTTTCCAGCAGTGTCATGGCGTTCGCATAGCACGGAGGGGCGCTGCCCGCGAGAGGGGTGGCGCCCCCAACCGGACGAAGTCCGAACTCCCTGAATGGAGGCACCTCGAACCCGTCAGGGTTCGCAAGGCCGAACGGCCGTCCGAGCTTCGTACTCGCCGATGCCCCGCATCGGCTGCGCCGAAGCTTATGCGAGGAAAGCCGAGGCGACGGATGTCGCCGTCGGCGACTGAGGCAAAATCAAATAATGGTGCCCCTGGCCGGAATCGAACCAGCACTCCTTTCGGAACTCGATTTTGAGTCGAGCGCGTCTACCAATTTCACCACAGGGGCACGGGTGCGGAATCGCAGAAGGCGCGTTTAACCGAGGCAAGCGCACAACGCAACCGCCGAGCCATCGCGATGGCCCGGCGGTGTTCGTTTCTTCATATCGGCCGGATCAGCAGCGGCGGCCGTCGCTCTTGTCTATCGCATGGCCCGCAACCGCGCCGATTGCCGCGCCAAGCACGGCGCCGGTCGTTCTGTCGCCGCGCTGCGCCACTTCATTGCCGAGCAGGCCGCCTGCAATCGCGCCGATGATGGCGCCGCCGGTGCCATTGTCGCGGCACCGATAGCGATAGTCGTTGCGGCCATAATAGCGGTTGCCCTGATAATAGCGCGCGTTGCTGTAATATCTGTCGCGGTTGTAATGCCGACCCCGATCATAGCCCCGGTCATAACCCCGGTCATGGCCGCGATAATAATCGCCTACGCGATAATGATCGCGAGCGAGGGCGGGGGTAGCGCTTATCGCGCCAAAGGAAAGGGCGCTCAGGCTGAGCGCCATTGCCAGCTTCTTGAAAACGGTCTTGGTCATATCGACGCTCCTCCTGAAAAACTCTCGCCCGGTGGCCCGATCGTCAAGATCGACTCGCCACCCTTGCGATGATTCGGTTATGGAGCATCGCCATTGAGCGATGGCTGAACGAAGCCGTTATATGCGGTTCAGCTTTGATGTAAGGAAATCGGGTGAAACGGGGCGACGTCCGCTGGCTGAAGAATGTGCGCCTGATATGGCTGATCCTGATTGTGCTGATCGGCGGAGCCGCCATTTATGCGGTCAGGGAGGTGGTGAGAAAGCCCCCCACCGCCAGAAGTGGCCCGATCGTCATCGAGGCGCGCCAGCTCGTTCTCGACAGCTCCGCGCCGGAACGCACGCGGCTGGGGGCGCTGCATTTTCTGGGGGCATGGCAGCTCGAATCGCCCAACCGGTCTTTCGGCGGCCTGTCCGCTCTCGCGGTTCGGCCGGACGGGGCAATGCTGGCGTTCAACGACGATGGCGTGGCCTTCGCCATTCCACAGCCCGGTGTGCCGGGGATGGGAATGGTCACACGCCTGCCGCTTGCGCCCCTCGCGAAGCACCGGGAAACGCGGCAATATGACAGCGAGGCCCTGGCCATCGACCCGGCGACAGGGAAAATATGGATCGGCTATGAGCTGCTTCAGCGCATTTGCCGCTTTTCCTCCGACTTCGGGAAAGCTGAGCGATGCCGCGATTGGCCGGAAATGAAAGACTGGCCGGTCACCAAGAGCATCGAAGCGATGGCGCGGCTGCCCGATGGGCGGTTTCTGGTGATTTCCGAAGGCGCAGTGACCAACGGAAACGGGCGGGAGACGTTGTTGTTCGCAGGCGATCCGGCGGCGGCCGATACGCCGCATCCGGTGCGCATGACCTATGTTCCGCCCATAGGATATGACCCGACCGACGCGGTGTGGATCGGCAAGGATCGGCTCTTGGTGCTCAACCGCCGGGCGACGCTCTATGACGGTTTTACGGCGATTATCACGCTGGTGGACATAAAAGGGATGAAGCAGGGCGCGGTGCTGCAAGCAAGCGAAGTGGCGCGGCTGGCGCCGCCGGTGCTGGCCGACAATTTCGAAGGCATGGCGCTGGAGTACAAGGACGGGCAGCGGATATTATGGCTGGTGTCCGACGATAATTTCCTGTTTTTCCAGCGGACGCTGCTGCTGAAATTCGCGCTGCCGGAGCGTTTTTGAAATCACTCGGATGACATGACAAAAAAGCGGCCCGAAAGGACCGCTTCCCTGTGCATCAGAACGCTGCGCCGCGAATCAGGCGGCGGCGGAAGCCTGCTTCTTGACGATCTCGCGCTTCAGGCGGCGCGCCTTCAGCGACAGCTTCTCGTCCTTGGTCTTGAGCAGCCAGTTGTCGAGGCCGCCATTATGCTCGACCGAACGCAGGCCATGGGTGGAAACGCGCAGCTTCACGCCCTTTTCCAGCGCTTCGGAGAGCAGGGTGACGTTCTGCAGATTCGGCAGGAACACCCGCTTCGTCTTGTTGTTGGCGTGGGAAACATTGTGACCCACCTGACGACCCTTGCCGGTCAGTTCGCAAATGCGCGACATATCAATTAATCCTGTGCAATCGGATGATCTCGGAAAGCGGCGCGGATAGCGGCTAATGGCGTAAAGGTCAAGCCACAGCGTGATGCTTGGCGCGCCTTTCGTTACAGGCTAGATCAAGGCGATGACCCGCCCCTTCCCCTTGCCTTCGGCCATGATCCGCGCGCTGGAGCTGGCCCGCGCCGCCGCGCGGGCGGGCGAGGTGCCGATCGGCGCGGTGGTGATGCGCGAAGGGAACATCATCGGCGAGGGCGAGAACCGCAACCGGCGCGACAATGATCCGACCGCCCATGCCGAGATGGTGGCGATTCGCGCGGCGGCTGCGGCGCTGGGCGATTACCGGCTGACGGGCTGCGATCTCTATGTGACGCTCGAACCCTGCGCGATGTGCGCGGGCGCGATATCCCATGCGCGCATCGCCCGGCTTTATTATGGCGCGAGCGATGCCAAGGGCGGCGGCGTGGAACAGGGCGCGCGCGTGTTCGCGCAGGAACAATGCCACCATAGGCCGGAAATTTACGGCGGGCTGGGCGAGAGCGAAGCGGCGGCGCTGCTTACGGCGTTTTTCGCGGAGCGGCGGTAGCGGCGGCAGCGCCGGTATCAGCGCCATATTCGATCTTGTAGAGCGTATAGGGCAATTCCGACGCACTTTTGACCGTTACGGGGTGCAGCCATGCGGGCACCTTGCCGCGCTCCATTTGCGCATAAAAGCCCTGGGGGCTGCGCGCGCGATAGATGGTGCCTTCGGGGAAATTCGGGCAGAGCAGGAAATAGGTCGCTTCATGGTGGCGGGCAATGGCGCGGAAAGTCTCCGGGCTGCCGTCAAAGGCGTGATGTATGGTTAGGATCGCGTCGCCATTGCGATGATAAGGCCCGGCGATCGCGCTGTGATGCGTGGTGGCGATGAGCCGCGGGCCGAGATCGACCAAAGTGAAGATGGTCGCGGGCGGTAACTGGTTGAGCGCGGCGAGCGCGGGCAAGGTGCGGCAGCGGGCATTGGCGCGTTCGATCCGTTTCTTCCGGTCGGCCCGCGCCTGCGTCTTTTCGGCGGCGGCGGCGTTGGCCGGGGCGGGCGGAGCAATCCAGCGCTGCGCCATTGGATAGAGCGTCGATGACCAATAGAGCATGGCCAGCGCCGCCGCGATGGCGAGGCCCGCGCCGCGCCGCGCCGCGCTTTGGCCGAAGACCATTTCCTGCAGCGCCTTGTGGATCGCCCATGCGACGGCCGGTATCGCCAGCAATTGCGCGGCGGGCGTGGCGCGGATCTGCCAGAAGGTGAGCGCCAGCGCGAACAGGGTCATCAGCGCGACCGTGGCCCATGCCCAGAGCCGGTCCGTATCGCGGCGGACGGCGAAGCAGGCGATGAGCGCCGAAATGGTGCCGCCAATGGGCAGGGCGATCATGCCCAGCGCTTTGGCCAGAGGGTGAACGGTAATCGGCTTGGCTTCGCGGATATTGTCGAGCCACAGCCGTTCCAGCTCCGGCGAGATCTGGTAGGCGCTGGTGAAGCATATCGGCCAGTTCCAGAAGGCGAAGATGCCGACCATCGCGCCGACCGCCACGCCTGCGGCCAGCCTTTGCGGCCAACTTTTGAGCGGCAGCAACGCCAGCAGCACCATGCCGCCCGCCGCCATGCCCAGCGTCGCCACCCAGACCGGCGACAGGGCATCGCACATCGGCACGCGGTTGGCATAGCTGGCAAAGCCCGCATAAAGCGCGCAGGTGCCGCCGCCCAGACTGAGCGCATAAGGCAGCATGCGCCGCGCCGCGCCTTCCTTGAACACCCAGCGCAGCGCGATCAGCGCGCCCGCGCCCGCGAGATAGACGATCATCTCCATGCCGATGGCGATCGACAAGGCGCTGGCGAGGCCCGCCACCACGCCGCCGCGCAGATATTGGCGATCGACGATCCCGGCGAGCATCGCCACGGTGAAGGCGAGTTGCCAGCCATGATGATCGATGCGCAGCGGCACATACATGGAAAGGCCGAGCGGCGCGGCGAGCGGGAGCAAAGCGGCGATGATCCATGCCGGGCTGCCCTCGCGGCACAGGCGCCGGGTGATGAACGTCAGGCTGAGCATCAGGAGCAGGAGCGGCAGGAGCGGCGCGATGGCGCAGGCGAGGCGATCCGCCGTGCCCGCATCCGTGAACAGCCGGAAGAACAGCATCAGCGCGGCGATGGGCAGATCTACGAGGCGCGACCAGTGGATGTTCGCGCCTGTGGGCGGATCCAGCCGATATTGCCGCAGATCGAACCAGCCCTGCCCGGCGAGCCAGTCGCGCACCTGAAGATAGCGCATATTGTCATCGGTATCGCCGAGCGCGAACCAGTGGATATTATTGGCGCGCAGCGCGAGATAATAAGTCGCGATGCCGAGCCAGAGCAGGAAGGTCAGCCATTTCCAGTTTTCATCGGCCCAATGATTCAGGCGCGTGGCGCCGGGGCCTATTGGCGTGCGCACAAGCAGCCGGAACCTGGAATGGGCGCTTTCCCTCATCGCCATCAGGGATTAGAGCGATCTGGGTAAAGCGCAATGGATTTCGGGCGCAACGGATTTCGGGCGCACTATTCGAGGCAGGAGGATTTCGGGCGCGGATGAAGAGGGTATGGCACGATCTGCCGGTCGAGCGGCGCATGCTGCTGGCGCAGATCATGCGCTATGGCGCCGTGGGCATAAGCGTGACGCTGGTGCAGGCGGCGATATACTGGACGCTGGCGAGCCTTGCGGGCGTGCACAGCCAGATCGCCAATGTCGCGGGCTATGTCGCGGCCGTGACATTGGGCTATATTTTCCATGGACGCATCACTTTTGCGGCGAGCGCACGGCCGGTGGGCGGACCGGCGCATGCGGCGCGCGGCGCGAAGTTCGTGCTCGCCTCGCTGGTGAGCCTCGCGCTCAATGCGCTGTGGGTGTGGCTGTGCGTATCGTGGATGGAATGGCCGACATGGACACCGATCCCGGCGATGATCTTCGTTACGCCTGCTTTGGTGTTCGTGCTGAACAAGCGCTGGGTGTTTCGCTAGGACGCAGGCCCGCATGGGCTGAACCCCCACAGCCCCTAATGCACGAAGCGGGCCACCACATCGCGGTAGGAACGGCTGACCTTCACCTGCGCGCCGGATTGGAGCACGAGGAAACATTCGCCGTTGGTGTGTGGCTTCACCTGCCGCACTTGCCCCAGATTGACGATGGTCGAGCGGTGGACGCGCTGGAAATTGCGCGGATCGAGCCGCTTTTCCAGATCCTTCATCGTTTCGCGCAGGATCAGCGAATTGTCGGCGGTGTAGATGCACATATAGTCGCCGGCCGCGTCGATGCGCTCGATGCTGTCCACATCGACGCGGAATATCTGGCCGCGATCCTTGATGTTGATGAGCTTTTCATAGCGGCTGGAAGCGGGCGCATCGCCTTCCTCCGCCGCCGCGAAATCGGACATGGCATCGGGCGCGACTTCGGCGAGAACCTCGCGCAGCCGTTCGGCCTCCTGCACCTGTTTCTTGTCGGCGAGGCGCTGGCGCACCCGTTCGAGCGCATCGGCAAGCCGCTGTTCGTCGACGGGCTTCATCAGATAGTCGATCGCCTGCGCCTCAAACGCGCGGATCGCATGATCGGAATAAGCGGTGACGAAGATATAGAGCGGCGGCTCCACGTCCATCGTGCCGGAAACGACGGAAAAGCCATCGAAGCCGGGCATCTGGATATCGAGAAATACGAGGTCGGGCTTGTGCGTCTTGATGGCGCGGATCGCTTCGCGCCCGTTCTGGCAGGTTTCGACGATCTCCACATCGTCATGCGCCTGGAGACGCAAGGTCAATCCCTGAATGGCAAGGCTTTCATCGTCGACAAGGATAGTGCGGATGGTCATGCCGTCTCTTTCGCGTTGGTTTCTGTAAGATAGGGCAACTCGATCGTCACGATAAAGCCGCCGCCCGGTGTAGAACGCGTGTCGAAGCTATGTCGTTCCCCGAAGGCCTGAGAAAGTCTGTCGCGGATATTGACCAGCCCGACGCCGGTCGAATGATTTGGCCGGGCAGGGCTGCGATGCAATCCCGGCCCGGTGTCCGATACGACGATCCGCACATATTCCCCGGCGGGTTGCGCGGTGACGCTGATTTCCGCGCCTTCCTCCTTGGGCGTGACGGCATATTTGATCGCGTTCTCGACTAGCGGCTGGAGCAGCAGCGAGGGCAGATGGGCGTCGGCGACCAGCGGATTGATCTCGAAGCTCGGCCGCAGCCGGTCCTCGAAGCGCATCTTCTCGATTTCGAGATAGAGCTTGAGAGTATCGACTTCCTGCGAGAGCGGCACCAGTGCGGTCGGTTCGTTGATGAGCGTGTAGCGCAGGAAGGACGACAGGCGCGAGAGCATCGCATTGGCGCGGTCCGTCTGTTTCAGCAGCACCAAGGTCGAGATGCTGTTCAGGGTATTGAACAGGAAATGCGGGTTGAGCTGATAGCGCAGCATGGCGAGCTGGGCGCTCGATGCCTGATGTTCGAGCCGTTCGAGCTGATCCGCCTGTTCCTCGACCGTGAGGTAGAAGTTGATCGCATAATAGAGCGCCGACCAGGCAAAGAGCAGGGTGACGGTGAGATAATAAGCGCCGAGCAGAAGCTGGACGCTGGCGATGCCGCCGCCGCGATTTTGCGTGGTGAACACCCATGCATCGACAAACGCGCCAATGCCCGCGGCGACCAGCACCACGAGGATCGAGACGGTCCATGTAACGAACGGCCGTTGCCGGAGCAGGGTGCGGAAGATGACCGCGAGCAGGAGCGTGAGGGAATAGCCGGTGATCGTCGAGATGAGGACGGGGATCAGGAAGGAAAAAGGCTGTCCGTTGGCGAGACCGGAAATGCCGCGCAGCATGAATGCGCCCGCCCATCCGACGGACTGGAGGTTCCAGAACGCGCGGTTCTTGTCCTGGAAAAAGGGTTTGGCCTGGAACGGATTAACAGACATCAGGAAGATGTCTTAGCCGTGAAATTTCAAACTGCGAACCTGTTTCGGCATCATGACGCGTCACCGATGATATCCGGCGGATTGATCAGGCGCTGCACTTCCTCGCCCTTGTCGTTGAGCCAGAGAATATCTTCATATCCGAGCAGGCGGCCATCATGCGAATAAAACCTCAACGGGCGGATAGGCAGCCGGTCCCGCTGATCTACCACCATGCACCTGGGTGAGTGGGTGTCCTCCCAGCGTTCCGTCCATTTTCGCAGCGCCAGCATCGCGGGGAGAAAATCCCATCCCTTTTCGGTGAGATGATAGGCGACCCGGCGCTTGTCGCTTGCGACCACCTCTCGCGTCAGGATGTCCTGCTCCACCAGACGCGTGAGGCGATGGGAGAGGATGTTGCGCGCTATGCCCAGATTCGTCTGAAAATCCTCGAAATGCACGGTTCCGAACATGGCCCGCAGGATAATGGCGCAGGTCCACTTCTCGCCGATGATGTCGAGAACATCGGGAAGCAGGCATGACGCAGGGGGGGGAAGCGCCACTTTCATGGCCGAAATATAGCCTTTTCTATGATTCATGCAAAGGGATCGTGCGGTTTTACACGCAAATCGAAATGAAATGCATGTTTTCGAATTTTTTTGTTGCGCGGCAATAATATTCAACCGCATCGTTACGTTTGATGCTGCGCCAATATGAACTTGTCGAACGTGTAAAGCGCTATGATCCGGAAGCGGACGAGGCGATGATCAACCGCGCCTATGTTTTCTCGGTCCAGAAACATGGCAGCCAGAAACGCGCAAGCGGCGATCCTTATTTCAGCCACCCGATCGAGGTCGCGGGAATATTGACCGACTTCTATATGGACGACAAGACGATCGTCACCGCGCTGTTGCACGATACGATCGAGGACACGCTGGTTACGGTCGAGGAGGTGGAGGCCCTGTTCGGAGCCGATATCGCGCGGCTGGTCGATGGCGTCACCAAGCTTTCGAAGATCGAGGCGCAGTCGGAAAACGAACGCGCGGCGGAAAATCTGCGCAAGTTCCTGCTCGCAATGTCTGATGATATTCGCGTGTTGCTGGTCAAGCTCGCCGACCGGCTGCACAATATGCGCACGCTGCATTTCATCGCCAGCGAGGAAAAGCGCCGCCGCATCGCGCGTGAGACGATGGAAATCTATGCGCCGCTCGCCGAACGCATCGGCATGTATGATTTCATGCGCGAGATGCAGCTTATCGCCTTTCAGCATCTCGAACCCGAAGCCTATGACAGCATCACCCGACGGCTCGATCAACTGAAGGAAGGCGGCGAGGACAAGGTGGCGCGCATTGCGTCCGGCTTGCAATTGCTGCTGAGCAGTGCGGGGCTGAAGGTTTCGGTTTCGGGCCGGGAAAAGCATCCCTATTCGATCTGGCGCAAGATGCAGGAACGGCATATCAGCTTCGAGCAGCTGACCGATGTGATGGCGTTCCGCATCATCACGGCCAATGCCGATGATTGCTATCGCGCGCTGGGCCTTATCCACGGCAAATACAAAATGGTGCCGGGCAAGTTCAAGGATTACATCTCGACGCCCAAGCGCAATGGCTATCGATCCTTGCATACCACGGTGATTCATAACGAAAACGCCCGCATCGAGGTGCAGATTCGCAGCACCGAGATGCACCGCGAGAATGAATTCGGCCTCGCTTCGCACTGGGCCTACAAACAGGGCGGCCAAGGGCCGGACGGGCAGGCGGGCTGGCTGCGCGACCTGATCGAGATCCTCGACCAGAGTCATGATGCCGAGGAGCTGCTCGAACATACTCGCATCGCCATGTATCAGGATCGCATCTTCGCGTTCACGCCCAAGGGCGAGCTGCATCAGCTTCCCAAGGGCGCGACGCCGGTGGATTTCGCCTATGCGATCCATACCGACCTTGGCGACCAGACGGTGGGCGCGAAGGTGAACGGTCGCGTGGTGCCGCTGCGCACCGTGCTGGAAAATGGCGATCAGGTCGAGATATTGAAGAGCGAAGGGCAGGAACCACAGCCGGGCTGGCTCACCTTCGCCGTTACCGCGAAAGCGCGTTCCGCGATCCGGCGCTACATCCGCCACAAACAGCGCGACGAGACGGTGGCGCTGGGCGAAAACCTGTTCGAGGAAATCGTCAGCCATTTGCCGGTGGAGATTGGCGACAAGGCGATCAAGGCCGCGCTGAAGCGGCTCAAGATGGAAGATCGTCCGGCGCTGATGATCGCCATTGCGACGCATCGGCTGACCGATGTCGAAGTGATGGAGGCGCTGATCCCCGGATCGGCGAGCGGGGAAGGGATGGAGCATGTCGCGGCCCGCCAGCACCCGGTTTCCATTCGCGGCCTGACGCCGGGCATCGCCTATCATCTGGGCGAATGTTGTCATCCCGTGCCGGGCGACCGGATCGTGGGCATCAGGCAGACAGGCGAGCCGATCGAGGTGCATACGATCGATTGCCTGGCGCTCGAAAGCGGGCAGGATGCGGATTGGGTCGATCTGGCGTGGGACAGCAAATCGAAGGGCGGGACCGCGCGGCTTCAGGTGGTCGTGAAGAACCAGCCGGGCACATTGGCGGCGGTGGCGAATATCTTCGGAGTGAACAAGGCCAATATCCTCAACCTGCAACTGGTGAACCGCGAAGGGCCGTTCCACACCGACATTATCGACCTGGAAGTGGCGGATGCGCAGCATCTGATGCGGATATTGTCGGCGCTCCGGTCGCTGGATTGCGTGGCGCAGGCGGACCGGGTCTAGGGCATGTCGGGTTGCGACCAGTTTTGGACGTGCCGGGCAGATTGGGCCTTGCTAGGAAGCGGACGAAATTACGTTTGTCGCGGTTCTTCAACGTCGTAGACTCGCAGCTCACGACCACCAATGCCAAGACTTGGCCAAGCCGCGCGCCAGTCCGCAATGTGCTTCGAGGCAAAGTGGCGGTCGAGTGCGGCCTGATCAGTCCAAAGCTCTTTCACGTGGATAAGGCCGGGATCAAAAACATCCTCTGCGTAGTCGTATTCGAGGCATCCTTCTTCAGTGAGACTGGCGTCTACCATACGCTTCATGATGGGCCGAGCAGCCTCCATGTTGTGTGCGGGAAGACGAACGGTTCCTATGATTAACAGCATATAGCGAGCGTATAGGTATGGCTTGGAAATAGGAAGGCTTCGTCTGCTTTTGTTCCTTTACACCTGAAATTTGCCTGTCTGCCATCCATAACAAACCACTATCCGGCGCCGACTGACGCTAAATCTCGACCTGTGATCCCAGTTCCACCACGCGATTGGTGGGCAGGCGGAAGAATTCCATCGCGCTTTCCGCGTTGCGCAGCATCCAGGCGAAGATTTTTTCGCGCCACACCGCCATGCCGGGGCGGGATGAAGGCAGCAATGTCTGGCGGGCGAGGAAGAAGCTTGTGTCCATCATCTTGAAGCTCTGCCCACATTCGTGGATGCGCTTCAATGCGGCGGGCACATCGGGTTCCTGCATGAAGCCATAATGCAGGATGAGGCGGAAGAATCCGCGCCCGAGATCCTCCAGCTGGCACCGTCCGGCATCCTGAACCACCGGCACATCGGTGATCTTTACCGTCAGCAGGATGACGCGCTCATGCAGCACCTTGTTGTGCTTGAGGTTGTGGAGCAGCGCATGCGGCACGCCATCCGGGCTCGATGTCATGAATACCGCCGTGCCCGGCACGCGCACCGCGCTGTTGGCGGCGGACGCAACGAAGATCGGGATCGGCATCGCCGATTCGCGCATCCGCTCGATCATCAGCGTGCGCCCGCGCGACCATGTGGTGAGCAGCGTGAAGATGATGAAGCCGATCAGCAGCGGGAACCAGCCGCCATCGGGTATCTTGGTGAGGTTCGCCGCGAGATAGGCGCCATCGACGATATAGAAGACGCTGAGCAGGGCCACCGCGCCCGACCAGTGCCATTTCCACAGGCGGAACAGCACGACGGTCAGCAGCACATTGTCGATGAACATCGCGCCGGTAACGGCGATGCCATAAGCCGCAGTCAGGTTGGACGATGTCTGGAAGGTCAGGACCAGCAGGATGACCATGGTCATCAGGCCCCAGTTGACCAGCGGAATATAGATTTGTCCTGCTGTCGAGGCGCTGGTGTGCGAGATGCGCAGGCGCGGCATGAAGCCGAGCTGGATCGCCTGCTGCGTTACGGAGAAAGCCCCGGAAATAACGGCTTGGCTGGCGATGATCGCCGCCAGAGTGGCGATGCCGACCAATGGCAATTGCAGCCAGTTGGGCGCCAGATTGTAGAACGGGCTGTCGAGCGCGGCATAGCCTTCGCGCACCAGCAGCGCGCCCTGCCCCATATAATTGAGCATGAGAGCAGGCAGCACGAAGACAAGCCACGAGACGCGGATCGGGTTGCGCCCGAAATGGCCCATATCGGCATAAAGCGCTTCCGCGCCCGTCACCGCGAGAACGACCGCGCCCAGCGCCAGAAAGGCGGGCAGCGGATCGGTGACGAAGAACATCACCGCCCAATAGGGGTTGAGCGCCACCAATATGCCCGGCGACTGCACGATGCTGATGACGCCCAGCGTCGCAATCACGCAGAAATAGAGCAGCATGATCGGCCCGAACAGCGTCGCGACCCTGTTGGTGCCGCCGCGCTGGATACTGAACAGGCCGAAGAGAATGAGAACCGCGCTGGGCAGGATCATTGGTTCCAGCCGGGGGTTATAGACCGCAAGCCCTTCCACCGCCGACAGCACCGAGACGGCAGGCGTGATCATCGAATCGCCATAGAAGAGCGCTGTTGCGAACACGCCGAGCATGACGATGCCCGTTGTCCATTTGCGTGTCCCGCTCTGGCTGTTGATGAGCGCGAGCAGCGCGAGGCTGCCGCCTTCGCCCTTGTTGTCCGCGCGCATGATGATGGTGACATATTTGAGCGTCACCACCAGCATCATCGACCAGAACATCAGGCTGATGACGCCCAGGATATGATCCGAGTCGAGAGCGAGCTTGTGATGTCCGGCGAAGGTTTCACGGAACGCATAAAGCGGGCTGGTGCCGATGTCGCCAAAGACGATGCCGATCGCGCCAACCGCCAGCTTGGCCATGCCCGATTGATGGCCATGCGCGCTGTCATGGGCAGGGTCTGGCGATGATGGGTTGGCGGCCGCTGGAATTTTGCTGTCATCAGCCATAAACAGATGCTCTTGCTTTCCGTGACCGGGCGACCGATCGCGGGGGCCTAGCACAGGGCATGGTGCAGAGCAACAAAGCCTTTGCCTTATCGCGGTTGCGGGGCCGATTGTCCCGCGAGAAGACGGTCGAGCTGCGCGAGATTGGCCTGCAACTGGCCGCGCAGCGGGGCTGTTTCGGGGAGCTTTTCCGCAAGCGCGCCCCAGATTTTCCGCGCACCCGCATATTGGCCGGATTGCGCGAGGGCAAGGCCATAGAAATAGGGCGCGGCGTAATTGTCCGGCGCAATGCGCATCGCCTGTTGGTAGCTATATTCGGCGCTCGGCGAGAGGATGCCTTCGCCATGCGCGACCAGCGCGTTGCCAAGCCCGATCCAGAGCGCCGGATCATCGGGATGATCGCGCAGGCCGGAAAGCAGCACATTGGCGGCATCCCTGGACTGGCCCTGACGCGCGAAACCGTCGGACATGGTGAGCCAGGAACCCGCCTCGCCATATTCGCCGCCAAAGCTGCGGCGCAGCTTCACCATATCCTCGTCGAAGCCCGGCGCGGACTGGGCAGCATTGCGCGGCTCGCCGGGCAGGGTCGGCATGCCCTGCCACGCATAGCCCGCCACGCCGAACAGCAACGCTGCGCCGACCAGTTCCCACAGGCTGCGCGGCAGACGGCCCAGCCAGACAAGGCCGAGCCCAACGGCCATAAGCAGCAAAAGGATCCATAGCCAGCCCATCAGCTTTTGCTCCCCCGCCTGCGCCTGATCCGGCCTGTCACCAGTACGCCGCCGCCGATCAGCAGCAGCAGCGGCAGGCCCCAGAGCGGCCAGAGGATCGGGTCGGCGGTCGGTTCATAGCTGATCCAGTCGCCATAGCGCGCGATCAGCCAGCGACGGATCGCCTCCGGTTCCTCGCCCGCGGCGATGCGCTCGCGGATTTGCGAGCGCAGGTCGCTCGCCATGCTGGCATTGCTGTCGGCGATCGACTGGCTCTGGCAGGTAAGGCAACGGATGGTGAGCATCAGCTCCTGCGCCTTTCTCTCCAGCGCCGGATCGTCGAGCTGGCGATCGGCATAGGGCGCGGGCGGCAGCGCGGTTTGCGCGGCGGCAGATTGCGGCGCGGCGAGGAGCAGCAGTGCTCCTGCGAAGGCAGGAGTCCAGCGAAGGAAGCGCCATTGCTTGGGGCTTTGGGTTCCTGCCTTCGCAGGAACACGAAAGAGGCGATGCCAGATCATTGCGCTTTCTTCCACATATCGATCAACCCCGGCACATCGTCGTCGCGGATGTCGCCGATATGCTGGTGCAGGATCTTGCCCTGCCCGTCGATGAGGAAGGTTTCCGGCACGCCCGAACTGCCGAGCGCGATCTGCACCGAGGATTGCGCGTCGAGCCCGATATGGCTGTAGGGGTTGCCATAGCGCAGCAGGAAATCGTCGACATCGGCGCGGGCGTCGCGGATGGCGATGCCGTCTATGGGTATGCCCGCATTGCTGAGCGCCATGAGCTGCGGCGATTCGGCGGCGCACGGCACGCACCAGCTTGCGAAGATGTTGAGCAGGCGCGGCTTGCCCTTGGCGAATTCGCTGCTGGCGAGCGGCGGTCGGTCGCTGGCGGCTTGCGGCAGGGCGAAGGCGGGGAGCGGCTGGCCGACCATTTTGGACGCGATGACGCGGTCGTCGGGTTGCAGCAGGCCGCTGGCGAACAAAGCCGCAAAGGCCGCGAACACGGCGAAGGGGAGCCACAGGATCAGCTTGCCCTTCATTCGAACTCTCCCGCAAATTCTCTGGCATGCAGTTTGCGCAGTTTGAGCATCCAGCCGCGCCGTTCGCGCCCGACAAGCGCCAGTGTGCCGCCCAAAGCGATCATGAAGCCGCCATACCAGATGAGCGTGACGAACGGCTTCCACCAGATGCGCATCTGCCAGCGGCCGTCATCTAGCGCATCGCCGAGCACGACATAAAGCTGTCCGTTCCAGCGGGTGAGCAGCGCCGCCTCGGTGGTGGCGGTCGGCGGCTCGGAAAAGAAGCGGTTTTGCGGATGCAACGCCACCGGCGCGGCGCCCCGGCTGGCCGTCATATCCGCCTGCATCGCCGTCCAGTTGTCGCCCGCGATCGGCATCACCCGGTCGAAAGCGATCGTCCAGCCCGCCGTTTCGACGCGGTCGCCGGGTTTCATCGCGATCAGCTTTTCGGTGGTGAAGGCGCTGTCCGCCGCCATGCCGGCAAGCGACACCGCGCAGCCAAGATGCGCGAGCACCATGCCATAAGTGAACAAGGGCGTGCGCCGCAGATTGCGCTTGGCGAGCGGCATAAGGCTGCCCAGCGCCACCCCGCCCGCCACGACGAGGCCGAGAAAGGGCAGCGCGCTGATCTTCCCCCAGAAAAGCACCGCCAGCAGCGCGACGAGGCTGAGCATCACCAGCACGGGCCAGAGCAGCCGCCCTGCGACGACCCCGGCGCTGTCCCGCCGCCAGCGCGTCAATGGCCCGATGATCATTGCCAGCATCAGCACGAGCGCGATCGGTCCGGCGATGCGGTTGAAATAGGGCGGTCCGACCGAAACCTTATGGCCGAAGGCCTCGGTCATCAGCGGATAGAGCGTGCCGATCAGCACCACGCCCAAAATCACGGTGAGCAGCAGATTGTTGACGACGAGCAGGGTCTCGCGGCTCATCGCCTCGAACTGCTTGCCCTCGCGCACCGTGCCGACACGCGCGCCGAACAGCGCCAGCGCGCCGCCGATATAGAGGGCGAGCAGCGCGAGGATGAAGCTGCCGCGCTGCGGGTCCACCGCGAAGGCATGAACGCTGGTGAGGATGCCCGAACGCACAAGGAAAGTGCCGACCATCGACATCGAGAAGGCGACGACCGCCAGCATCACCGTCCACGCCCGCAAGGCATCGCGCGTCGCCAGCACGGTGACGCTGTGCAGCAGCGCGGTGGCGGCAAGCCATGGCATCAGCGAGGCGTTTTCGACCGGGTCCCAGAACCACCAGCCGCCCCAGCCCAGCTCATAATAGGCCCAATAGCTGCCCGCCGTGATGCCGAGCGTCAGCAGCACCCATGCGCCCAGCACCCATGGCCGCATCGCGCGGGCAAAGGCGGCATCGACGGTGCGCGTCATCAGCGCGCCGACCGCGAAGGAGAAAGCGACCGACAGGCCGACATAGCCGAAATAGAGCGTAGGCGGATGAAAGGCGAGGCCGGGGTCTTGCAATAACGGGTTCAGCCCTTGCCCGTCGCGCGGGGCGGGGTTCAGCCGCTCGAACGGGTTGGAGGAGAAGAGCAGGAAGGCATAGAAACCGAGGCTGATCGCCGCCTGCGCGCCCAGTGTCGCCATATGCGTATCGCGTCTGAGCGCCCGTTCCAGCAGCGCGACGCCCGCGCCCGCCACGCCCATCACCGTGACCCACAGCAGCATCGAGCCTTCATGATTGCCCCATGTGCCCGCGAATTTATAGAGCCATGGCTTAGCGCTGTGGCTGTTGGTGGCGACCAGCAGCACCGACATGTCGGTGCGCAGGAACAGCGCGATCAGCGCGACAAAGGAAAGCGCGCACAGCCCAGCCTGCGCCACCGCGACCGGGCGCACCCCGGCGAGCAGACCGTCACGTTTCTGAACAAGGCCGAAGCCCACCAGCAGCAATTGCAGCAGCGCCAGAGCGGCGGCCATCCACAGGGCGGCAAGACCGAGTTCAGCGATCATCTGTATCCGCCATCTCCAAGTTACCGTCATGCTGAACTTGTTTCAGCATCCATCGCGCCTTTGGATAAGGAATTGCGTGAGCAGAAATGGACCCTGAAACAGCGACCCGCCGGGAGCCAGGGTGACGACAAAGGGTAAGCAGATTCACTGGTCCACCTTCACTTCATGGGTGGTCTCGTTATACGTCATGCCTTCGAGCTCGCGCGGCATATAGCGCTCGTCATGCTTGGCGAGCAGTTCGGTGGCGACGAAGGTGCCGTTTTTATCGAACGACCCTTCCGCCACCATGCCGGAGCCTTCGCGGAACAGATCGGGCGCGATGCCCGTAAAGACGGCGGGCACGGTCGCCTTGCCATCGGTCACGTCGAAATGGATGGTCACGCCATCAGGCGCTTTTTTCAGGCTGCCGGTAACGACCATGCCGCCCAGCCGGATCGCCTTGCCCGGCTCGACGCCTTTCACCTTCACATCATTGGGCGCATAGAAATAGGCGGCTTCATCCTTGAGTGCCGACGCCGCCAGCAGGCCCGCGCCGACCACCGCGACGAGCGCGATAATGGCGAGGACGAGCCGTTGATGCTTGGATTTCATCGCCATGTCAGCCCCGATCCCGCTTCAGCCTGTCGGCGCGGCTTTCCGCATCGCGCATGGCGCGCCAGCTCGCCCAGCTCAGGCCCGCCGTGCCGAGCGCGGTGATCGCGTAAGCGGCGATGATGAACGGCCAGTGGTTCACGCAACGCCGCCTTCGCGCGCCATGCGGGCCATGCGGGCCTCGACCTTGTTCTGTGCCAGAATGGCACGCATGCGCATCAGCACGATTGCGCCGAACCACAAGGAAAAGCCTAGCACCGTCAACCCCAGCGGCCATAATATCGCCATGTCGATGGTCGATCCGCGCATCGTGATGCTCGGCCCCTGATGCAGGCTGTTCCACCACACGACGCTGCGGTTGATGATCGGCAGGTTGATCGCGCCGACCAAAGCGAAAATCGCCGTCACCCGGCTCACCCCGCCATTGTCGCCCATGCCGCGCCCTTCCTCGGCGCTGGCGCGTGCAAGGGCGATATAGCCGAAATAGAGGAACAGCAGCACCAGCATCGAGGTCATCCGCCCGTCCCATTCCCAATATGTGCCCCATGTCGGGTGGCCCCAGATCGAGCCCGTGACGAGGCAGATCGCGGTGAACAGCGCGCCGGGAACGGCGATGGCGCGGCCTGCTACTCCCGCGAGCGGGTGCCGCCACACCATCTGCACCAGCGCGGCGAGGGCAATGCCGGTCCAGCCCCCCATGCCAAGCCAGGCTGCGGGCACGTGAATATATAATATGCGCACCGATTCGCCCTGAAGATAGTCGGCCGGCGTGAGGAACAGGCCGCAAAAGCTGCCCGCCACGATCAGCAGCAGGCCGCCCCAGAACAGCCACGGCGTCAACGGACGGGCTATTTCCAGAAAGCGGGCAGGGTTGGCAAAGGCATGCATCGGCGCTTTCTTTAGCCAAGAGAAATGCCACTGGCTAGGCTTTCATGCTGCGTCTTGGGCGTGGCGCAAAGCCCGGCCCGCGCATTTATGACATTAACGCGACATCAAGGGGCGACAAAGCCGAACAAACGCCCTATATGCCAGCCCATAGGTCGCCCAGAGGTCGGTATAACCGACACCCATTTCAGTGCAGTGGACCCGACAGGATCATGCTCACAACTCTAGATCACATCGGTCCAGATCATAATGGCCCGGACTATCTTGCTCATCCGTTCGATGACGACAAGCTGCGCGAGGAATGCGGCGTGTTCGGCGTTTCCGGCGCATCCACGGCTTCGGCCATGGTCGCCCTTGGCCTTCACGCCCTTCAGCACAGGGGGCAGGAAGCCGCAGGCATAACCAGCTGGGACGGGCATGATTTCCATAGCCACCGCGCAATGGGCCATGTCGCGGGCAATTTCGACAAGGATGAAACGATTCGCGCCTTGCCCGGCGATGTCGCCTGCGGCCATGTGCGCTATTCGACGACCGGCGAAACCTCGCTGCGCAATGTTCAGCCGCTCTATGCCGAATTGTCGTCGGGTGGATTCGCCGTCGCGCACAACGGCAATATCAGCAATGCGATGAAGCTGCGGCACGAGCTGGTGCGCCGGGGGTCGATATTCCAGTCGACCTCAGATACCGAGGTGATCATCCATCTGGTAGCGACATCAAGCTATCGCACGCTGCTCGACCGGTTCATCGACGCGCTGAAACAGGTGGAAGGCGCCTATTCGCTCATCTGCATGACGGCGGAAGGCATGATCGCCTGCCGCGATCCGCTCGGCATCCGCCCGCTGGTGATGGGGCGTCTGGGCGATGCGGTGATTTTCGCGTCCGAAACGGTGGCGCTCGATGTCGTCGGCGCGGACTATATCCGCTCAGTCGAGCCGGGCGAGCTGATCGTCGTGCCCAATGGCGCTTCGGCCGATCAGATCCGCAGCCACCGCCCGTTCGGCGAGGTTTCGGCGCGCCCGTGCATTTTCGAGCATGTCTATTTCAGCCGTCCCGATTCGATCGTCGATGGCAGCAGCGTCTATTCGGTGCGCAAGGCGATCGGCGCGCAGCTCGCCATCGAAGACCCGGTCGAGGTCGATTATGTGATCCCGGTGCCGGATTCGGGCGTGCCCGCCGCCATCGGTTATGCGCAGCAATCGGGCATCCCGTTCGAGCTGGGCATCATCCGTTCGCATTATATCGGCCGCACCTTCATCCAGCCGGGCGACAAGGTGCGCCATCTCGGCGTCAAGCTGAAGCATAACGCCAATCGCGCGCTGATTGAGGGCAAGCGCATCGTCCTCATCGACGACAGCATCGTGCGCGGCACGACCAGCCTCAAGATCGTGCAGATGATGCGCGAGGCGGGCGCGAAGGAAGTGCATATGCGCATCGCCAGCCCGCCCACCCGTCATAGCTGCTTTTACGGCGTCGATACGCCCGAGCGCAGCAAGCTGCTCGCGCACAAGCTCGATATTGCGGGCATGCGCGAGTTCATTCATGCTGACAGTCTGGCTTTCCTGTCCATAGACGGCCTCTACAAGGCGCTCGGCGAAGCCAAGCGCGCCGACATCCGCCCGCAATATTGCGACGCCTGCTTCACCGGCGATTATCCCACTTCGCTCACCGATCAGGACGAAACCGAAGTGCGTGACCAGCTTGAATTGCTCTCCGAACGCGTAGTCTGAACCTCATGACAGAACTTAACCAGAACAAGCCGCTCGACGGCAAGCTTGCCCTCGTCACCGGCGCGAGCCGCGGCATCGGCGCGGAAACCGCCGTCGCGCTGGCGGGCGCGGGGGCGCATGTGATCCTCGTCGCGCGGACATCGGGCGCGCTGGAGGAAGTGGAGGACCGCATCCACTCGGCGGGCGGCCACGCCACCATCGCGCCGCTCGACCTGATCGACGGCGAGAGCATCGGGCGGCTGGCGAGCGCCATATCCGGCCGTTGGCAGGCACTCGATATATTGGTGCTCAATGCCGGACAGCTCGGCACCCTCGCTTCGGTGCCCGCCATCGACACCAAGGAATTCGCCAAAGTGATGACGCTCAATATCAGCGCCAATCAGGCACTGATCGCGGCGTTCGACCCGATGCTGCGCGCGTCGGCCGATGCGCGGGTGGTGGCGATCACCAGCAGCGTGGCGCAAAATGTGCGGCCCTATTGGGGTGCCTATGCCGCGACCAAGGCGGCGCTCGAAACGCTGGTGCTCGCTTATGGCGCGGAGGTGAAGAATATTTCCGCCATCCGCACGCATATCGTCGATCCGGGGGCAACCCGTACGGCGATGCGCGCCAAGGCGTTCCCCGGCGAAGATCCCGCGACGCTCAAAGGGCCGGAAGTGGTGGCGCAGGCGATTCTCGATCTCGTCACCGGCGATACGCCGGACGGGCACAGGGTTCGCGTCGAGGCCTGAGCGATCAACCCGCCAGGGCAGGCGCGATCAGCGCGCACAGCGCCTCTATGCCTGCGACATCCTGCGCATCGAAGCGCGCGGCAAGCGGGCTGTCGAGATCGAGCACCGCGATCAGCCGGCCGTCATGAACAATCGGCGCGACCAGTTCCGACATCGACGCGGCGTCGCAGGCGATATGGCCGGGAAAGGCGTGGACATCGGCAATGCATTGCGTTTCGCGCCGCGCCGCCGCCGTGCCGCACACGCCCTTGCCCAGCGGGATGCGGATGCAGGCGGCCTTGCCCTGAAACGGGCCGAGTACCAGCTCGCCCGCGTCATCATCGCCGAGCAGACGATAGAAACCCGCCCAGTTGAGGCCGGGCAGAAACTGCCAGATCAGCGCCGCGACATTGGCCATATTGGCGATGGCGTCCGTTTCGCCTTCGACAATCGCCACCGCCGCCGCGCGCAGGTCGGCATAGAGGGCGGGCTTGTCCGTCGCATCGGCGGGCGCGAAATCATGCATGACCCGCTCCTCTGTCCGAAGCTCAGGCCGCCGCCTTGCGCCGCTCGGCCAGTTCGTCGTTCAGCATTTCGGCAAGCAGGAAGGCCAGCTCCAGCGACTGCGCGGCATTGAGGCGCGGGTCGCAATGGGTGTGATAGCGGTCCGCCAGCGCATCGTCGGTGATCGCAATCGCGCCGCCGGTGCATTCGGTGACATTCTGCCCGGTCATTTCTGCATGGATGCCGCCGCCGAAGCTGCCCTCGGCGCGATGCACGGCGAAGAAGCCGCGCACTTCGGCCAATATGCGCTCGAACGGGCGCGTCTTGTATCCATTGGACGCCTTGATGACGTTGCCGTGCATCGGATCGCACGACCACAACACCGGATGGCCTTCCTTCATCACCGCGCGCACCAGCCTGGGCAGGCCGGTCTCGATCTTGTCATGGCCATAGCGGGTGATGAGCGTGATGCGCCCTTCAATCCGGTCCGGGTTCAGCACATCGAGCAGGCGGATGAGCGCATCGGGTTCGAGCGAGGGGCCGCATTTCATGCCGATCGGGTTGCCGATGCCGCGCAGATATTCGACATGCGCCGACCCTTCGAAGCGGGTGCGGTCGCCGATCCACAGCATATGGGCGGACGTGTCGTACCAGCCGCCGGTCAGGCTGTCCTGCCGCGTCAGCGCCTGCTCATAAGGCAGCAACAGCGCCTCATGGCTGGTGTAGAAATTGGTGCCCTTCAGGTGCGGCACGGTATCGGAATCGACGCCGCACGCCCTCATGAAGTCGAGCGCCTCACCGATGCGATCGGCCATTTCCGCGAATTTCTTGGCCCAGGGGCTGCGGCCCATGAATTCCAGCGTCCAGCGATGCACCTGATGCAGATTCGCATAGCCGCCCTGCGCAAAGGCGCGCAGCAGATTGAGTGTCGCTGCCGACTGATTATAGGCCTGCACCATGCGCTGCGGGTCCGGCTCGCGCCCTTCCGCCGTGAAGGCGATGTCGTTGATGATGTCGCCGCGATAGCTCGCCAGCTCGACGCCGTCGATCGTCTCGGTCGGCGCGCTGCGCGGCTTGGCGAACTGCCCCGCCATGCGGCCGATCTTCACGACCGGCAGTTTCGATGCGAAGGTCAGCACCACCGCCATCTGCAACAGCACGCGGAAGGTATCGCGGATGTTGTTCGGGTGGAATTCGGCAAAGCTTTCGGCGCAATCGCCGCCTTGCAGCAGAAACGCCTCGCCGCGCTGCACCTGCGCAAGCTCGCTGAGCAGTGCGCGCGATTCGCCCGCGAACACCAGCGGCGGATAGCTGCCAAGCTGCTTTTCCGCTGCGGCGAGCGCCGCTGTATCCCGATATTCGGGCATTTGCAGCCCTTCATGGCCGCGCCAGCTATCCGGCGTCCAACTTGCCACACCCACGTCATTTGCTCCCAATAACATCCGAACCCGGACTCCCCGGACTCACAATAGCATGCCCTATGGGGATTTGGCACCCATCAGGCAAGAGCGGGGATGGGAGAAAAGGGATCAGGAGGCGGGACATTCCCCGATGCGCCTGCCGGTGGTTTTCATCTTCATATGCATCGTCATGCCGCCCGCGCCGCCCATGCCGGAACCGTTCATCTCCATGTTCATCGCATAGCTTGTCGGCGTATAATTGCCGTCCATCGTTATTACGGCCTTGCCGTCGTCGCCGCCCGGACAGGAAACCGTGCCCTTGACGGTACCGCCCGCCATTTCAAAGCCGCTATAGCTGCATTTGCTGTCCTTTTGCGCAGTCAGGAAATCGGCGCTCGGATTGGCCGCCTGTTCGGGCGTGATGCAGCTTTTATTTACGGTCTTGCGGCCCTTCATCGCGTCCATGGCGCCGGGCGGCATGCCCTGCGGCGCACCCTCGATCCGCACATCGACGATTTCCGAGCTGGTTTCCCATTCGCCGGGCTGGAGCGAAACCTTCTTCATTTCGGAAACGACCTGCTCTGCGCTCTGCTCTTCGCCGGAACCTGCGGCATCGCCCGTCTTCTCCCCGCCTGTGCCGCATGCGCCCAGCACCAGCAGCGCCGTTCCCGATATCAGGATCGCAAATTTCTTCATGATCGTCATTCTCCCCTGCCGGCGCGCCTCATGCATTGCGCCGCATCGCGGGCTGCACCATATCTGCCCATCATGGCAATAGAAATTCGCACATCGCTGGCCGAGCCGGAAACGGGTGAAGGCTTTATCCCGCATCGTCCGGCGCGACCGGAAAAGGCGGAGGGCGGCAAGCCGTTCCGCATCGTGTCGGATTATCAGCCCGCGGGCGACCAGCCCGCCGCCATAGCCGAACTGGTCGAGGCGGCGAATGACGGCGAGCGGGATCAGGTATTGCTCGGCGTTACCGGCTCGGGCAAGACCTTCACCATGGCGAAGGTGATCGAGGCGGTGCAGCGGCCCGCGCTCATTCTCGCGCCCAACAAGATCCTCGCGGCGCAGCTTTATGGCGAGTTCAAGAGCTTCTTCCCGGACAATGCGGTCGAATATTTCGTTTCCTATTATGATTATTACCAGCCCGAAGCCTATGTGCCGCGCTCCGACACCTATATAGAGAAGGAGTCGAGCGTGAACGAGGCGATCGACCGGATGCGCCACAGCGCCACGCGATCCTTGCTCGAACGCGATGACGTGCTGATCGTCGCCTCGGTGAGCTGCATTTACGGCATCGGCTCGGTCGAAACCTATTCGGCGATGACCTTCGCGCTCAAAAAAGGCGATGTGCAGGACCAGCGCGATATCATCCGCAAGCTGGTCGCCCTCCAGTATAAACGCAATGACGCCGCCTTTTATCGCGGCACCTTCCGCGTGCGCGGCGACAATCTGGAGATTTTCCCGTCGCATTATGAGGACAATGCCTGGCGCATCAGCTTCTTCGGCGACGAGATAGAGGAGATCAGCGAATTCGATCCGCTCACCGGCAAGACATCGGCCAAGCTCGATTATATCAAGGTCTTTCCGAACAGTCACCATGTCACGCCGGGGCCGACGCTCAAGCAGGCGATGGAGGCGATCCGCACCGAGCTGGACGTGCGGCTGAAGGAGCTGAACGCGCAGGGCAAATTATTGGAAGCGCAGCGGCTCGAACAGCGCACCATCTTCGATCTGGAGATGATCGCGGCGACGGGAAGCTGCGCGGGTATCGAGAATTATTCGCGCTTCCTCACCGGCCGTCTGCCCGGCGAACCGCCACCGACCCTGTTCGAATATCTGCCGGAAAACGCGCTGCTCTTCGTCGACGAGAGCCACCAGACCATCCCGCAATTGAGCGCGATGGCGCGCGGCGATCATCGCCGCAAGGCGACGCTGGCGGAATATGGCTTTCGCTTGCCAAGCTGCATCGACAACCGGCCCTTGCGCTTCAACGAATGGGATGTGATGCGCCCGCAGACCGTCTCGGTTTCCGCCACGCCCGGCCCATGGGAGATGGAGCGCACCGGCGGCGTGTTCACCGAACAGGTGATCCGCCCGACCGGCCTCATCGATCCGCCGGTCGAGATCAAGCCGGTCGAGGATCAGGTGCAGGATCTGATCCACGAGGCGAAGCTGACGGCGGAGCGCGGTTATCGCACGCTCGTCACCACGCTCACCAAGCGCATGGCGGAAGACCTGACCGAGTTCATGCACGAGGCGGGCCTGCGCGTGCGCTATATGCACAGCGATGTCGAGACGCTGGAGCGCATCGAGCTGATCCGCGATCTGCGGCTGGGCGTCTATGATGTGCTGGTCGGCATCAACCTGCTGCGCGAGGGGCTGGACATTCCCGAATGCGGCCTTGTCGGCATATTGGATGCGGACAAGGAGGGCTTTCTGCGCAGCGAAACCTCGCTGATCCAGACGATCGGCCGCGCCGCGCGCAATGTCGACGGGCGCGTCATCCTCTATGCCGACAGGATCACCGGCAGCATGGAGCGCGCGCTGGGCGAAACATCGCGCAGGCGCGAGAAGCAGGAGGCGTATAACGCGGCGCACGGCATCACGCCGACGACGATCCGGCGCAATATCGGCGACATCATCGCGGATGTGTCGAACCGCGATGGCGTGACGGTCGAGATAAACGAGGATACGCCGCATCTCGTCGGCCATAATCTGCGCATGCATATCGAGGATCTGGAAAAGCAGATGCGCGCGGCGGCGGGCAATCTGGAATTCGAGGAAGCCGCAAGGCTGCGCGACGAGATCCGGCAACTCGAAGCGAGCGAGCTGGGCCTGCCCGCCCACCCGCAAGCGCAAGCCCCCAGAGGCCGCGCGACCGAGGGCAAGCCCGGCACGCGGAAATTGCGGTTTGGGAAAGAGCAGCGGAAGGGGCGGTTTTGAGATTAATTAAGGTTGACGTTCAGAATCCTAGACTCAAATGTTATGATTAGAAAGCTTCCCCTGTGAATTTAGGACAAGCCTGTGGTCAAGCCCGCCAAGCTTCTCGAACGCCTGCTGCAAGGACAAAGATCGGTCAGTTTCCGTGACTTCGAGAAATTGCTCCGCGCTCTAGGCTTCGAGCATGACCGTACCACTGGCAGTCATCGGCAATATGTCCACTCCAAGGTGCCGCGCTCCTTCCCAATCCAGCCCGACGGTAAGGACGCCAAGCGCTATCAGGTTCGGGAACTGCTTGAACTGGTAGAGGAGTACGGGCTATATATTGAGGAATGAACGAGCCGCATTATCATATCAACCTGTTCTGGTCGAAAGAAGACAAGGTTTGGATCGCGGACGTTCCCGATCTCAAGCCCTGTTCAGCACATGGTGATACACGCGCCGAAGCCTTAGCCAATATCAATGACGCGATTGAAGGCTGGTTAGCTGTAGCGAAGGACCGCGGTTACCCCATTCCGGAACCGCGCTATCGTCCAGCCATTTACGCCGCCTGAGATGTCGTCATGTCCCGCAGCCGCCGCAAGACGCCCATATTCGGCATAACGACCGCCGTGAGCGAGGCCGAATGGAAGGCCAAGGCTGCCCGCAAGCTGCGCCACAAGGTCAAACAGGCGCTAACGTCGGAACTGGATGGCGACAGTTTCGCTGGCAAACGCTGGGAGGTTGTCGATCCGTGGGATGGTCCCAAAGACGGCAAGAAATGGTGGGGGCAGCCTTCTTCGAGAGATATGCGCAAATGAGGCGCATAACCCCGCGCGCCGCCTGAGGCACTCCGCCTGCCGCATCCTCTCTATCGCCTCTTGAGCGTGGCATCTTCGCCCGGCATAACGCAGCGATGAAAATTTCCCGCTCCTTCCGCGCCGCCTGCGCGCTTGTCGCCCTCTCGCTCCTTGCCGCCTGCGTCAGCGCGCCTGCGCCCGCCCCGCGGCCCGCGCCCAAGCCCGCTCCCCCGGCTCCGCCACCGCCCGCGCCCGAACCTGTGGCGAAAGACTGGCGCGACTGGCCGGTAGCGGCGGGGGACTGGTCCTATCGCGCGGCCTCGAACGGCTCGATCGCCAGCTTCGGCCAGCCGGGCCAGCCGCCCTTGCTCTCTTTCCGCTGCGACAGGACGACAAGGCGCATCTCCGTCGCACGCGCGACGCCCCTCCCGCCGGATCGGATCAACGGGCAGATGATCGTGCGCACCAGCTTCGGCGCGGCGCAATGGCCGGTCGCGGCTGCGGCGCAAGGCGGCGCGGACAGCGCCTATGCCGTCGCCCTGCGCGCCGGCAACGATGCGACGTTCGACCAGATCGCCTTCAGCCGGGGGCGCTTTGTGATAGAGGCGCCGGGCGCATTGCCGCTGGCGGTGCCGAACTGGGCGGAGGTTTCGCGGGTGATCGAGGATTGCCGGGGATAAACCCCGGCGAGCTGAAGGTTGCCGAAGCTGAGAGTCTGTTTGGCAATTGGCGAAAAGCCAATTTCCGGTTTCGGCACCAGCCCGCTCCCCCGCCCAACCACCCGATAGGATACAATACAATATCGGGTGGTTGGGCGGGGGAGCGGGCTGGTGCCGCAAACTCTAACGCACATCAAACGCGACGCAGCGAAGCGGACGCATGATTATGATTCGAAAAAAGAAAATTACAAGGCTTGATCGTAATGCCAAACTGACTCACATTGATGCCGTGGTCGGTGGTTTTATCAACGTCTGCACAGGCGCATAAAACTCCGGCGACGCAGGCTTCAACAGCGCGAAAGGAGGTGATCCGATGTCTCATGGTTCAGCAAGGGGGTCGGACAAGTCCATTCGGGGAATGCGCGGCTAGAGCGATTGCGAGGCGATTGGAACAATCGCCGGCTCGGAAATCGCGGTCAAACAGATCAGGACCGCGACTGCTAAGCGTCGCCTTGCCGGATTATTGGCCCGATGCTTCGGCTTTGACATAACCGAAGCGATCGCCCACCCCGGCAAGCTAGCGCGAACCACATTCCAACCGAATAATGGGGCAGCCTTCCGGCCGCTGACCATGTCATGATGGGTCGTCAGAGCTTGAACGCTCTGGCGGCCCCTCTCATTTCTTGCGCCGCTCCGGGCCTTTATAATGTGCGTCGGAACCCGCCGTGCGCCGGTCGTGCCGCGCGAGAACCTGCCCGAGCCAGCCTGTGCGCAGATTTTCCGCATCGGCCACCGCCTGCAACGAGCCAAGCTCCTCATAGCGGCGTTTCAGGCGCGCCGCTTCCTCATGCGTAACGGGTTTCCAGAAGCTCACATCGACCTCCCACAGGAACGAGCAGGCGAAATGTGCCGCATCAGGGTTAATAAGCGATAAATGCGGGCCGGATTACAGGGAACCATATCCGCCCCGAGCTTGCATCTTTCGTCCAAAGGCCGTTACAGCCCCGCCCCATGTTTCGCATCCTGTTGCCCCGCCTGCTTATGCTTCTGCTATCCTGCTTCGCTCTGTCGGGCGTTCAACCCGTCGCGGCGGCGGCGAGCGCGCCTGCAAACCGGCCCACGCCGGGCTATGTGCGTGTGGCGCTGGAAACCTCGATGGGCCGGATCGTCGTGGCGGTCGATACGAAGCGCGCGCCCAAAACCAGCGCCAACTTCCTCGCTTATGTCGATGATGGCCGGTTCGACGGCACGACCTTTTACCGCGCGGCGCGGCGCAAGGCGGCTCCGAAGCTCGGCTATATCCAGGGCGGCATCCGCACCGATTTGCGCCGCGCGCTGCCCCCCGTGGCGCATGAACCCACGAGCCAGACCGGCATCAGCCATCTCGACGCCACCATTTCGATGGCGCGGCAGGACCGGCTCGGCTCAGCGATGGGCAATTTCTTCCTTACCGTCGGCGCGACGCCCTATATGGATGCGCGCGGCGATTATGCGGGCTATGCCGCCTTCGGCCGTGTGGTCGCGGGCATGGATGTGGTGAAGCGCATATTGGCTCTGCCGACGAGCGGCGGCACCGGCTCGATGCGCGGACAGATTATCGACAGGCCGGTAAAGCTGATCCACGCAAAACGACTCGACGGCAAACCTCGCCCCAGCGGCCGGGCAAAAGCATGGCTGATCTGGGAGAAGTGACCGGCGGAGGCATGGAGTGGCCCTATATCCAACGGCATAATCTGTATCGTTTCGGGAATTGTGTCAGAACAGCACAGAAAACGCCTAAAAACCCCTGAAATCTCATGGTTAATCCGCTTTAAACATTTCGCGCCTCGCCTCTATCCTTGGATAGGTAAGACAAGGGGTTTCCGAAATGACGAAAAAGATACTGGCTCTCGCCTTGGCGTCCGCCGCGACTTGCGCGAGTATTGCGCCTGCAAACGCCGCGCTCATCATCAATTCGATTACAGCGGCCAATTCGGGCGCGCCGACAGGCACGTTGAAAGCCGGCAGCAATTACAGCGTCAACGCGAAGATTACGCCGTTCAACGTGACCGGCGTGCTCGATGGCGAGGCCGTATCGCTGTTCACCTATTGCGTCGACATCTATCAATATGCCCATACCGGCACGTTCGAAGTCGTCTCCCTCTCACAGTTCCTGGGCGGCAACACGGCGAAGGCCAACGCGATTGCGGCGCTCATCAGCAATCAGGGCGCCGACGGTTCGACCCAGCATGACGCCGCGGTGCAGCTTGCGCTCTGGGAGCTGCTCTATGAAAAATCATGGAACACGCCCGACCTGACGAGCGATTATTTCCGCGTGTCTCCCATCAGCGACAGCGCGGCGCGCACGCTGGCGACCAGCTATGCCAATCTCGCCCGCACGAGCTGGCTTCCGTCGGATAATATCGTGATCAGCGTGGCGAAGAGCGGCAAGCATCAGGATCAGCTTTTCTGGTCCTACACGCCCAGCATTCCCGAACCGTCGACCTGGGCGATGCTGCTGCTGGGCTTCGGCACGATCGGCGCGACCATGCGGCGCCAGCGGGTGAAGACAAAGATCAGCTTCGCCTGATCTCGCTTCTGCCAATACCTAACCTACGCGAACAGGTAAAAGCCCGGCTGCCGTTTGGCAAGACAGTCAAATTTACAATAGAATTGCATATTATATGCTATTGAATAATAGATATTAATTTTGAAAAACCTATCCCTTTAATCGTAACAATAATAAACAATGCAATTATAACGGTTTTTACTATTTCGAATCCTATACCCTTCAAGAAGCTATTATGCCCTTTATATTGAATTGTTATTTCCTGTATATCTGAGGCAACCGACGAAATTTTATCATTCAATTCTTCCAACCTTTGAGATAAATTTTCGATGGAATAGCGTGACAGGCTAATACGTCTATTAAATACTAGGTCACCGCATTGAATTACGCGATTTATCAGTTCAACCATAGAAAATGGTTTTGCAAAAAAATCAAAGTTAAGAATATCTCCTTCTGAAAAATCTCCAACTTGAAACTCAGTTTTTCGTTCAGCAAAGCCAGACATATAAATTATGCCGGTAGGTTGATGATAATTACTGGTCAGAAATTCTGCTAATTTAATTCCATCCATAGCAGGCATCACTACATCTGTGACGATAACATAAATTGAGGCACCTTCGAGCTCTAGGCACGTTAAAGCACGAAGCCCGTCCTCAGCGCTAAATATTTTCGTAAAGCCTTCTTGTTTTAAACGAGCGCTAAGGGCGTGTCGGACCCCTGGATCATCATCAACGATGAGAACGCCTCGGTCTTTTTGACTTGCTATAATCGTCAAACCACATTCCCCGCTTCGTCGCGCAGCACTTCGCGCCGCCCGACATGGTTGGGCGCGCCGACCAGCCCTTCATTCTCCATCCGCTCGATGAGCCGCGCCGCGCTGTTATAGCCGATGCGCAATTGCCGTTGCAGCCAGCTTGTCGAGGCTTTCTGGTTCTCGAACACGAGCTGGCACGCCTTGCGGTATAGCTGCGCGTCCGGGCTGTCGTCGCCCAGATCGACGCCATCCAGCGCGAAGCTGCCGTCCTCCGGCTCCTCGGTGACGGCGCTGATATAATCGGGCTTGCCTTGCGCGCGCCAATGGTCGGCGACGGCGCGCACCTCGTCATCGGAAACGAACGGGCCGTGCACGCGGGTAAGGCCCTTGCCGCCCGCCATGTAAAGCATGTCGCCCTTGCCGAGCAGCTGCTCCGCGCCCTGTTCGCCAAGGATGGTGCGGCTGTCGATCTTGGACGTGACGAAAAAGCTGATGCGCGTCGGCAGGTTCGCCTTGATGACGCCGGTGATGACATCGACCGAGGGCCGCTGCGTCGCAAGGATGAGGTGGATGCCCGCCGCGCGCGCCTTTTGCGCGAGCCGCTGGATCAGGAATTCGACCTCCTTGCCCGCCGTCATCATCAGGTCGGCCAGCTCGTCGACCACCACCACGATCTGCGGCAGCGGGTGGAAATCGAGCTGCTCCTCCTCATAGATCGGTTGGTGCGTTTCCGGGTCATAGCCGGTCTGCACCTTGCGGCCCAAAGGCTTGCCCTTGGCGATCGCGGCGCGCACTTTCTCGTTATAATTTGCAAGGTTGCGCACCGAAATCGACGCCATCATGCGATAGCGGTCCTCCATCTGCTCCACCGCCCATTTGAGCGCGCGGATCGCTTTCGCAGGCTCCGTCACCACCGGGGAAAGCAGATGCGGAATGTCGTCATAGGTGCTGAGTTCCAGCATCTTCGGATCGATCATGATGAGGCGCAGCTCATCGGGCGTCATGCGGTAGAGCAGCGACAGGATCATCGCATTGAGCCCCACCGATTTGCCCGATCCGGTCGTGCCCGCGATCAACAGATGCGGCATCGGCGCGAGGTCGACGATGATCGGTTCGCCGCTGATATTCTTGCCGAGGATGATCGGCAGTTGCAGATTCTGCCCCATAAAGGCTTCGCTGCTGATGAGCTCGCGCAGCACCACGCTCTCGCGCTTCGCATTGGGCAGCTCTATGCCCATCACCGTGCGACCGGGAATGACGGCGATACGCGCCGACAGCGCCGACATGTTGCGCGCCACATCGTCGGCGAGCTGGATCACGCGGCTCGCCTTGATGCCCGGCGCGGGCTCCAGCTCATACATGGTGACGACCGGGCCGGGCCGCACCTCGATGACATTGCCCTTCACATGGAAATCGTCGAGCACGCTTTCGAGCAGCCGCGCATTGCGCTCCAGCGCGGCCTTGTCGATCTTCGGCGCGGTGCTCGGCGGCGCTTCGGTCAGCAGCTCCGGCGAGGGCAGCGCCGGCGTGCGGGCGTTATGAGCAAACAGATCGTCCTGCCGCGGGGCGGGACCACCGGCGCGTGGGGTTGCCGAGGGCAATTCGGGCGAACGAATAGTGATCGGCGGCTTGGGCTCGTTCGACACCTGCGCGCGCGGCGCGGCGAGCCGAGCCTCATCCTCTGCGCCATCGTCGACAGGCGCGCCTTCGCGGCGACGGAACAGCGCAAAGCCCGAAAAGCGCGGCATACGCGGCGCGAACAATGGCCGCTCCAGCCGCCACGACCGATAGCAGATCACGGCGCCGCCAAAGAGCAACAGCGCGACCAGCCCCCATTCGACCCAGCGGCTCCAGCCATTCGCCATCGCGGTCAACGCCAGCACGGGCTGCGACAGCAACAGCGCGACGATGCCGCCGCGCCCGGCGGGCAGGCCGACCGGCGTATCGGGCGCCAGCAGGGAAAGGCCAAGACCGATGACGATGATGCCCAGCACGCACAGGCCGATCTGCCCGCTCCACCCCGCCATCGCGTCGTCGATCCACAGCCGCCGCGCAAAGGTGGCGACCAGCGGCAGCAGCATGACAACACCCAGCCCGAGCAGCCAGAGCAGGAAATCGGACGCATAGGACCCGGCCAGCCCCATCATGTTGCGCGGGTCGCTGCCCGAGACCGTGTTCATCGACGGATCACTGCCATGATAGCTGAGCAGCGCCAGCGCCAGAAACAGCAGGAGAACGCCCAGCCCCGTCGCGCCGATGAGCTGAACCGCCCGCAATATGCTGCGTTTCAACATGATGCGCCAGTCCGCGTCGCGCTTTGCCGGTGCCCGGCTCGCCATGTCACTGTCCCCGATATTTCCGATTTGTTCCGGTGCGCACAATGCCCTTGGGCGGGACTCCGCGTCAAGAGTCCGCTTTACTGGAGTGTGATGACAAAAAGTGGAAACCGGTTTTTGTCAAAAATCACACGAAAACAAAGAATCAGAAGCGGGCTTTGATTCCATCAAAAGTCACCCCGCTCTGGAGTTTGTTCCGCTCACGCGGAAGAAGCGGCTCCGGCCCTATATCAGACTCTCACGCGGCTTCGCCCTCCATATGCGCGACAAGCTCCGGTTCCTCGCGCGCCGCGACCAGACAGGCGATGACGATCAGCACGACACCGACGATCACCGTCCATGTCAGTTTTTCATCGAACATCAGCCAGCCCAGCAGCGCCGCCCAGCCAAAAGCGCTATATTCCAGCGGAATGAGGCGGCTCGCCGGGGTGCGGGCATAAGCGCGGGAAAACAGCATCTGCGCCATGATAGCGAGCGCGGCCGACGCGAACACCATCGGCCAGTGTATGCCGGGCAAGCCGCTCAAGGCCCAGGGCGCAAAGGGCAACAGCAGCGACAGCACGACGACATTCTGAAAGAAACTGATTTCGACCATATTGGCTTTTTGCGCCTGTTGCCGTTGAAGCACGAGGTTGAACGCGAACAGCACCGCCGAAACGAGCACCGCCAGCGCTCCGGCAAGGGCATTGGCGTCATATTCGCCGCGAAATTTGCCTGCCAGAATGACCGCCACGCCGATCATCCCCATCGCTGCGGCAATAACGGGGTTGCGCCCGATTTTCTCGCGCAGCGTGATAACGGAAAGATACAGCGCGATGACCGGCGCGATGAACGACAGCGCAATCGCTTCGGCGAGCGGCAGCACGGTCAGCGACCAGAAAAACAATACGCCCATCGGCGCGAGCATCATCCCGCGCATTATGTGCAGCCGCAAGACATCGGCAGGCGGCCAGCGATTGCGCGTCGCCGCCATGACGACGCTCATCGCGGAACTGGCGACGATGCTGCGCCATAACAGCGCGCTATAGGCGCCCAGCGCCAGCGACAGACCCTTCATCACCGCATCCATCAATGAAAATGCAGCCACCCCGATGGCGCACATCAGCATGGCAGCCCACAGTACGCCATCCGTGCCGTCGCCACCGGGCGGCGAAGATACACCGCTCATTGCCGCACCCGCGCGGCCAATATGTGCTCGATCAGCACTATGTCGTCGGGCTTGTCGGCATCGATACAGGCTTCGGGGATCGGCAGCGGCACGATGCGGGCATCGACGCCCAGCCGCGCCCCCGCGCGTTTTATCGCCTGATGAATAGAAAGCAGCCGCAGCGCCGCGCCGAGCAGCAGCACCGGCCCGAAGGCGGAGACGATCTTCCAGCCCTTTTTGCGGTCCTGTTCGATCTCGCGCCATTTTGCGAGCACCCGCGCCGCGCGCGCGCTGCCCAGCCAGAACAGGTTCGCGCCCGAATATGCCCCGCCGCGAAAGCGCAGCCATGTGCGCCGCGATTCCGGATAGGCGCGCATCAGCACGCGCCGTTCGACCATGGCGGCGGCAATATCGGCTCCGCCCACCCCCGCCAGAAAGGCATCGATCGTTTCGGCATCGATCAGCACATTGTCGGCGGTCGTCACCAGCGCGGGCAGCATCGCTCCGTCCGCGCCGATCCAGTCGAGCAGGGACTGGCTGATCCCCGTGCCGCTAACGGCCAGCTCCACCTTCTCATGATCGCGCAGCCAGCGGGTTTGCGGATGGTCGGTGAGCATTTCGGGCTGCTGCGCCAGCAAAACCACCCGGCCGATGCGCGGATGATCGGCGAGCACGCGCGCCACATGGTCGATCATCGGCCGCCCCGCGACGGGCGCCAGCGCCTTGGTCGCCACCCCGGCGGCTTCCGCCAACGGATCGCGCCCCGGCCTGCTGCCTGCCAGCACCAGAGCGGTTATCGCCAACGCGGTTATCGGTTGTGGGGAAGGGGCGGGGGGCGATTGCATCGCCGCTGCATAACGGGGAAAAGATTAAAGCGCACGGCACTTTTTCGCGGTTGGAGAATTGGGTCTGCATGAAAAATCTCTGGTTGATCGCCAACAGCATGAGCAGCACGACGGAAGCGTCGGTCATCGAACAGGTGCGCGAGGCGATAACGGGGCAGGGCGTCACGGTTTCCCGCATGATCGACCTTGCCGAAGAGGCGCTTCCCGATCTTGGCCCTGATAATGGCCCTGATCTGGGCGACCCGCCGCCGGACATCATCGCCAGCCTTGGCGGAGACGGCACCGCCCATGCGGTGATCGATGCCTGTGCGGGCGGGGAAAGCGCGCCCCTGCTGCTGATATTGCCCGGCGGCACGATGAACCTGCTCGCGGCAAAGCTGCATGGCGATGCCGACATCCTGCAGGTGATCGAAGCCGCGTTCGGCACTGGCGGCGATGTGCGGTGCCTGCCGCAGATCGAGGGGCCGGATTTCCATTCGCTGGTCGGCCTCATCGCTGGATCGACCACGCAGTGGGGCGATGTGCGCGAAGATATCCGCAAGGGCGAGATCGGCGCGCTCATCGAGGATATTCCCGCCGCGCTGGAAGCGACCTTTGCTGGCGCGCGCGTGCGCTTGCGCGGGCAGGAAAGCGAATATGCCGCCCTGTTCGTCGAGCCGCGCGACGATGGCCTGCATGTGCATGACATCGTCGCGGAGAATATGGCGGATCTTGTCCGCCATGGCTGGGCCTGGCTCAACCGCGATTTTCTCGGCGGGCCGACCGAGGAACTGGCGCAGCGGCACGAAATTACGCTGGAAAGCGACGATCCGGACATCACATTACTCGTCGATGGCGAATCTGTACCCGCGACATCGCCGCTCCTGCTGCGCTGGGGCGAATGCCGGGCGCGCTTCATTGCCACATTGCGCGGTTGATAATCGGCGAAAGAGCGGTTAGGCGATTGCCTCATGACCGAAGCAGAAACCCCCCAGAACCCTGAAACGCAGCCGGAAACCGCGCCCGCAGCTCCGGTCAAGGCCGACACGCCGCCGGACCGGCTTTCGACCAATCCGCGCAGCCCGCATTTCGACATGGACGTGCTCCAGCGCGGCATCGGCATCCGCTTCAAGGACCGGGTGCGCACCGACGTCGAGGAATACAGCATTTCGGAAGGGTGGATTCGCGTGGCCGCCGGGAAAACGCGCGATCGTCATGGCCAGCCATTGACGATCAAGCTCAGCGGCCCGGTCGAAGCGTGGTTCGAGGATATCGCGCAGGGCTGATCTATATTCCCGCGATCACGCGGCCCTCTTCCACATGCAGGCGCGTCGCCGCCGTTATCCCGTCGAACAAGGCCGCTTCGGTGCCGGTCATCCATGTCTGGCTGCCAGTTTCGGCAAGCCGCTCGAACAGCGCGCCGCGCCGCGCCGGGTCGAGATGCGCCGCCACTTCATCGAGCAGCAGCACCGGCGGACGCCCGGTCGCTTCGCGCACCAGCGCGGCATGGGCGAGCAAGATGGAGAGCAACAGCGCCTTTTGCTCGCCGGTCGAACAGAGCGCCGCCGCCTGTCCCTTGGCTTCATGCGTAACGACAAGGTCGCTGCGATGCGGCCCGGCGAGCGTGCGTCCGGCGGCGGCATCGCGGCGACGGCCCTCGCGCAACCGGCTGCCAAGCGGCGCTTCGCCCGAATCCAACATTTCCAACATCAGCCTCGGCCTCGCAAACCGTGTATCAAAACGGCCCTCCAGTTGCGCGCCCAGCCGCGCCACCAGATCCGCCCGCGCTACCGTTATCGCCCCGCCATGTTCCTCCATCTGCGCTTCGAGCGCGCCGAGCCAATGTTCGTCCCACGCGCGGGCGCTGTCGTTCAGCAGCTTGTTGCGCGCCCGCATCGCCGCCTCATAACGGGCGCTGTGTGTGGCGTGCGTCGGGTGGAGCGCCAGCGTCAGCCGGTCGAGAAAACGCCGCCGCCCGCCCGCGCTTTCGCTGAAGATGCGGTCCATCGCGGGGGTAAGCCAGATCACCGAGAGATGCTCGGCCAGCGCGCTCGCCGCGCTGGGCGCGCCGCCGATCCGCACCTGTCGCCGTTCGGGCGCATCCGGGCTGGTGCCGGTGCCGATCGTCACGCCATCGACCTGCCCCGCGACGCCAAAGCCGCCGCGCCCGCCCTGCCGCGCCATCTGGCCGAGTGTCGCGCCGCGCAAGCCCCGCCCTGGCGCCAGCAGCGACACCGCCTCCAGGATGTTCGTCTTGCCCGCGCCGTTCTGCCCCGTCAGCAGCACGAAGCTATGGCGCGGGACAATCAGCGCGTCCTCATGATTGCGAAAATCGCTTAAGGTCAGGCGGTCGAGCATCGCTCAGGCGGGCGCGCTCACCAGCTGCCGAAGCCGGGCGCTTCGCCATTGGCCCCCGCAACCCAGCGCCGTGGTCGCCGCCAGCCGATGGCTGGCCGCTTGCGGAAGCGCAGCGTCGGCCAATGGCCATCGGCGCGCGCGGTGTCGATGCGGTCCACCAGCCGCAACCCCTGCGCCCTGTATGCGGCGACCACCCGCTCCGCCTGATCGGCGAGCAGGCCCGCGAGAATAAGCGTGCCGCCATCCTCCAGCACCGCGCACAGCGAGGGCGCAAGCTCGATCAGTGGCCCGGCAAGGATATTGGCGACGATCAGATCATAAGGCGCGCGCGCCTGCAGCAGCGGATGATCGACGCCCGCCGCCGCGCAGAGCAGCAGCTCGCCGCGCCCCCGGCCAGGCGCGACGCCGTTCATCGCCGCATTTTCGGCGCTGACTTCAACGGCTGCCGGATCGATATCCGACGCTATCGCATAAGCGCGCGGCCAGAGATGCAATGCGGCGAAGGCGAGCAGGCCGGTGCCGGTGCCGATATCGGCGATATTGCCGTGGCGCTCGCCCAGCGACCGGCAGCGATCGAGCATGGCAAGGCATCCGCCCGTCGTTTCATGCTGGCCGGTGCCGAAGGCGCGGCCTGCGGGAATGAGCAGTGGAACCATGCCAGCGGGCACCGCATCGTCGGCATGATTGCGCACATGAAAGCGTCCGGCGACGACGGGCTCCAGCCCCTGCTGCGACAGCGTCACCCAATCCTCGTCCGGCAGCTTTTCGAGTTTCGGCTTCGCTTTCGCGCTGCTCGGCAGCATTTGCCGGATCAGGGCAATCGTCGCCTTGTCCGGCTTGCCTTCGAAATAGGCGTCGATCTGCCAGCGTTCGGGATTATCCTCCTCGATCTCGCTCGTCATCAGCGCGGGCGGCGGGTTCAGCTCCGCCAGCGCGCCGATGTCGTCGCCAAGGGCTTCCGCCTCGGCGCGGGTGCAGGGCAATGTCAGTTTCCAGCTCTGGCTCATCATTCCCGCATTTCATGCGCTGGCCCATGGGTCAAGTCGCAGCATATTTTCTCTGCCATACCAATGCCATGACGGGCACTTGCGACAAATGGTTTGCCGCCGACGACAAGAATCATGGACGACGCTCTGGCGCTTGGCCTATCAAAAGGTTAATGGCTGCACCCCGTCATGAGTCCCGAACACGAGTCACTGCGCCGCTTCATGGCTGTGGCAAGAGCAGGAAATCGAGCAATCCGAAGATGAGCAAAACTTTGCCCTACCGCCCCTGTGTCGGCATGATGCTGGTCAATGTCGACGGAAAAGTGTTTGTCGGGCAGCGGCTCGACAACATGGTCGAGGCCTGGCAAATGCCGCAGGGCGGCATCGACAAGGGCGAAGATCCGCGCGACACGGCGCTGCGCGAGCTGGCCGAGGAAACGGGCATCTCCGCCGATTTCGTCAACATCATCGCCCAGACCCGCGAAGATCTGTTCTACGACCTGCCCGACGATCTGATCGGCAAGATATGGGGCGGCAAATATCGCGGCCAGCGGCAGACATGGTTCCTGATGCGCTTCACCGGCACCGACGAGGATGTGAACATCATCACCCCCCATCAGGAATTCCGCGATTGGCGCTGGGTGGAGCCCGATGATCTGCCGGAACTGATCGTGCCGTTCAAGAAGAAGCTTTACCGCGACCTGTTGAGCGAATTCGCCCATCTGATCTGAGGCAGCTTCCGTCCTGACAGGGGTTTTCGTTCGCGCTATGGGCCGTTAGAGCGTGCGCCATGGTGAAATTACGGATTTTCTTTGCGCTCTCCGTCTCCGTCGCGCTTGGATGCGTTTCCATGCCCGCGCGTGCGAATAGCCCGACGCCGGAAGCCGATGATGCGTCCGCTGCCGTGACGAATGCACTGCCTCCCGCTATAAGGCAGATGCTCGAATCCGCGCTGGCGGAAGGAAATGACGCGGAAATTGCGGCCATCGCCAAATATGCTGCCCGCACCGTGCCCGAGGCGCAGCGCGAAATCGACGCCATGATGACCCGATATCGGGACCATAAGGAAGCGCAGCGGCAGCAAAGGCTGAGCGACCCCGATATATTTGCGCTCTGGGAAGGCAAGATCGAGCTGGGCGGCTTCCGGTCGACCGGCACGACCAGCGAATTCGGCGTCAGCGCCAGCCTTTCCGCCAAGCGCCAGGGCGTGAAATGGACGCATGTGCTCTATGGCAATGTCGATTATCGCAGGGCCAATGGCGAAACCTCGCGGGATCGCTTCGTCCTCTCTTATGCGCCACGATACAAGGCGGGGCTGAATGGGTTCATATACGGGCTGGCGCAATATGAGCATGATCCGTTTGTCGGCTATGACAACCGTTATTCGGGTTCGGCCGGATTCGGGTACAAGCCGCTCCAAACGGACAGCATGAACCTCTCGATCGATGTCGGACCTTCGCTGCGTCATGTGGAGTATATCGACGGCACCGCCGAAACCAAACTGGGCGGCCGGTCGTCGGCGGATTTCGAATGGAAGCTCTCGCCGACACTGACATTCCGCCAGACCGCATCGGGCTATGCCGAAAAGGACGTCATCAGCCTTAATAGCCTCACGGCGCTGGATACCAAGCTGATAAGCGTGCTGACCGCGCGCCTTTCCTATAATGTCCAATATGAAAACGACGACAGGCTGAGTTCCAAAAGGCTCGACACGTTGAGCAAGGTCACGCTCATCTACGATTTCTGAACCGCGCGCGGCAAAGGCAGGCTGGAGCAGGCGCGTATCCTCTGATAGCAAGTGGGGAATGCAGTCCCTTTCCTCCATCGAGCGCCAGATCGTCGATGCTGCCCAGATCATGCCGATGATGCCGCATGTGGAGCGTTGGGCGGCAGTCAACAGCGGGTCGCATAATCTTGCGGGTCTTGCCGAAATGGCGGGCCTGCTCGCGAACGCTTTCGCCATGCTTCCGGGCGAGATCGTATCGATCGAGGGACCGCCGGTCGAAAGCGTCGCGGCGGACGGCACGATCATGACGCGCGAAATGGGCAGGCATTTCCTGCTGCGCGTGCGGCCCAAGGCGGAACGGCGGGTGCTGCTGACCGGGCATATGGACACGGTGTTTGCCGCCGATCATCCGTTCCAGAGCCTGAGCAGGATCGACGACGCGACGCTGCGCGGCCCCGGCGTTGCCGATATGAAGGGCGGTCTTGCGCTGATGCTCGCCGCGCTCGCTGCGTTCGAGCAAAGCGCGTTTGCGCCGATGCTGGGCTATGATGTGCTGATCAACAGCGACGAGGAAGTGGGCAGCCTGTCGTCGGCTGCGCTGATCGCGCAGGTGGCGCAGGGCAAGCTCGCCGCGCTCACCTATGAACCGGCGCTGCCTGATGGCACATTGGCCGGAGCGCGCGCGGGCAGCGGCAATTTCGCGCTCCATATCGCCGGGCGCAGCGCCCATGCGGGCCGCAACCCGGAGGAGGGCCGCAATGCGCTGCTCGCCGCCGCCGATCTCGCGTTGCGGTTTGCAGACGGCGCAAAAGCGATCGGCTTGCCCTGTAACCCGGCGAAGATCGACGGCGGTGGCCCCAATAATATGGTGCCTGACCTTGCGATATTGCGCGTCAATTTCCGCCCGGGCAGCGCCGAAATGCAAGCGGCGGCGCAGCGGCTCGTCGATGACGGCATGGCGGCGGTGGCGCGGGCGCATGATGTGATTATCCGCGCCCATGGCGGCTTCAACCGCCCGCCCAAGCCGATCGATGTCGGCGCGCGGCGGCTGTTCGCTTTGGTCAGGCAGGCGGGCGCGGATCTGGGACTGGCGATAGGCTGGCGCGACACCGGCGGCGTATGCGACGGCAACAACATCGCGGCCTGCGGCGTGCCCGTGGTCGATACGATGGGCGCGCGCGGCGGGGCCATCCATAGCGCGCAGGAATTTCTCCTCGTTGACAGCCTGCCCGAACGCGCGGGCCTTTCGGCGCTCACGCTCGCCCGCATCGCCCAAAAGGGAACTTTATGAGCTTCATCATCCGCCCGGCCCGCGCCGACGATCTGCAAACCCTGTATGAAATGGCGAAGCTGACCGGTGGCGGCTTCACCAACCTGCCGCCCGACAAGGCGGCGCTCGCCGCCAAGCTGGAGCGCACCACCGCCGCGCTTGCCCGCACAAGCGAGGGCATAGAGGATGAGCTGATCGTACTCGTGCTGGAAAATACGCAGACTGGTCAGGTGCGCGGCACCTGCCAGATTTTCAGCCAGATCGGCCAGATCGGACCGTTTTATTCCTATCGCTTGGGCGCGTTGACCCAGCACAGCCGCGAGTTGGGGCGGACTTTCCGCGCGCAGATGTTGTCGCTGACGACCGATCTTGAAGGGTCGGTCGAGGTCGGCGGTCTGTTTCTGCATCCGCGCGAACGCGCCGAAGGGCTGGGGCTGCTGCTGGCGCGCAGCCGCTATCTTTATATCAGGCAGCACCGCGCCCGCTTTGGCGAACGCATCATCGCGGAGCTGCGCGGCGTGATCGACGAGGCAGGCGGCTCGCCATTCTGGGACGGGCTAGCGGGGCGTTTTTTCGGCATGGGCTTTCAGGAGGCCGACGAGTTCAACGCGATCCATGGCAACCAGTTCATCGCCGACCTGATGCCCAAGACGCCGATCTATATCGACATGCTGACCGACAGCGCGCGCGCCGTCATCGGCCTGCCGCATCCCAATGGCCGCGCGGCGATGCGGATGCTGGAGAGCGAAGGCTTCGAGAATACCGGCTATATCGACATATTCGACGGCGGCCCGACAATGGTGGGGCAGATCGACAGCCTCAAGAGCATCGCGGATGCGCGTGAGTTGCGCCTTGCAGGCCTGCATGACGAACGCGGGGTCCGGGTATTGGCGGCGACAGGCGCGCTTGCCGATTTCCGCTGCACTTATGCGCAGGCGCTGATCGGCGAGGATGATAGCGTGCAAATCGATCGGGCAGCGGCGGACGCGCTCGGCGCGCGAGAGGGTGACGCTCTGTTGACCGTGGAGCGATAGGCATGGGCGTGCAGGAGATTAATTTCGACGGCATCGTCGGCCCCAGCCATAATTATGCGGGCCTCAGCCCCGGCAATCTCGCTTCGGCCAACAATGCCGGCGCGGTGTCGCATCCGCGCGCGGCGGCTTTGCAGGGCGTGGCGAAGATGCGCGCCAACATCGCGCTGGGGCTGGCGCAGGGCATATTTGTGCCGCAGCCGCGCCCCGATCATGGCTGGCTTGCGCGGCTTTCCACCAATGTCGCCCGGGCCGAACCGCATATTCGCGCCGCCGCGCTGTCCGCCTCGTCGATGTGGGCGGCCAATGCCGCGACCGTTTCTCCGGCGAGCGACACCGCCGACGGGCGCTGCCATCTCTCGGTCGCCAATCTCGTCACCATGCCGCATCGCAGCCATGAATGGCCGCACACGCTGCGGCAATTGCAACTCGCTTTCGCCGATGATCGCGCCTTCGCCGTGCATGGCCCGGTGCCCGCGCCTTATGGCGACGAAGGCGCGGCCAATCACATGCGCCTTGCCCCGTCGCACGGGGAGGCGGGAGTGGAGGTTTTCGTCTATGGCCGCTCGGGCGGCGGCTTTCCCGCGCGCCAGCATATCGAGGCGAGCAGGGCGGTCGCTCGTGCGCACGATCTCGATCCGGCGCGCGTTTTGTTCGTCGAGCAATCGGAAACGGCGATAGCGGCGGGCGCGTTCCACAATGATGTCGTCGCGGTGGCGAACGAGCATGTGCTGTTCGCGCATGAACGGGCCTTTGCCGACCGGGACGGTTTTTATGCGGAGCTGCGCGCGGCGGTGCCGCAGGTCGAGATCATCGAGGTGCCGGACAACGTCGTGCCGCTGGCCGATGCCATCGCCTCCTATCTCTTCAACGCGCAGCTTGTCACCCTGCCGGATGGCGGCGGCATGGCGCTGATCGTGCCGGGCGAATGCATGACGACGCCCAGCGTTGCCGCCTATTGCGAGAGTCTCATCGCGGGCAATGGGCCGGTCCGCAGGGTGATTCCGGTCGATGTGCGCGAATCCATGGCCAATGGCGGCGGCCCTGCCTGTTTGCGGCTGCGCGTCGTGGCCGATCCCGTCAATGTCGATCCGCGCTTCCTCGTCGATGAGGCGAAACTCGATGGTATTGCCACGATCATCGACCGCCACTGGCCAGAGCGGATCGCGCCCCTGGACCTCGGGAACCCGGCGCTGATCGCGGCGATAGAAAGCGCGCGCGCCGCACTCCTTGATCATCTCGCTATACCTGTTGATATATGACGCAAATTCGCGGTTAACGCATTTGCATGGATAAAGCGGATGCCACTATCTTAACCAAATGCTAACCAAGATTCGCCGCCTGTTCATGATCAAGACCAAGTTCGAGGCGTTTGTCGTCATCTATGCGCTTGCGGTCGGCGCGACGGAGCGGGGCATCGTCTATATGGCGCAATATCCGGGGCTGAGCGGCAAGCTGCTGGCGCTGTGCTGCACCGGCGCGGTGTTCATGGCGGGCGGCAAGATCATCGACGCGATCGATATGCGCGCCGAGCTGGGTTATCCGGACTGACCGCCGCCCAATAGCGTCTCGGCCTGCGCCAACGCTTCGGGCGTGTTGATGTTCACGAAATCTTCGCCGAGCGGGACGATCCGCGCGCCAACATGGAGCATGAAGCCCCGAATGGAGCGATCCGGCTGATCGGCGAGCCAGCGGTCGAGCGCGTCGGCCAGCGATACGGGCCACAGCCCCATCAGCCAATGCCCGTCCACCACCGCCGGACCGGGAGAAAGCCGCGCGCCGAGATCGGCAGGCACGGGCAGCGTATCGCACCCTGCGCACAGCACCGCATCGAAGCCCTTTTCACGGCCATGATGTAGCGCGCCACATAGCCCGCCCAACGGGCCTTCGCCCGCGCGCGGCCGATCCTCAACTCGGACCAGACCCGGCCAATCGCGCCCCACGATGATGACGGCATCGCATTGCTCGCCCAGCGCGTGCGCGACATGATCGACCAGCGCTACGCCACCGAGCAGCGCAGCGCCCTTGTCCGCGCCGAAACGACGGGCCGCGCCGCCCGCAATGATCGCGCCGAGCAATGTCATGTCGGGCGAGCGCTTGCGGGCAATGCTCTCAGGAAATCAGGCTTCCTCGATGGGCGCACCGGGGCCGTTTTTGAGGATCGATTCAATGGCATTTTTTGCCGAAGCCTTGCTGCTATAGCCTTCAGTCCAGAAGATGAGTTCGTTGTTATATTTGAACTTGGCGACATATTCGCCCTTCTTGTTCTGCTCGATCACGAATTTATGAGCCATCTCACCTTCTCCCACTAAGCCAAAGCTGCTTCAGCCTATCGCCTGTCTGCTGCGATGAAAAGGCCGGATTCAGCGTAGCCGCGTGGGTGCATAGGTGGCAGGATCGATATCGGCCAGAGCTGCTTCCATCTCCTCTTCCAATATCAAAGCCTTGGCCAATAGCGCGGCGGCGGGAGCGGTCTGGATGCCAAAGCCACCCTGTCCCGCGAACCAGAAAAAGCCCGGTTCATCCGGATCGAAGCCATACACCGGCAGCCTGTCGGGCGCAAAGCTGCGCAGCCCTGCCCATTTGCGCTCTACTGCCTCGATGCGCCAGTCCACCACTTCGCGCAGCCGCTCGATGGCGACGGCAACGTCCATCTCGTCGGCGGCGACATCGCTTGCCGTCATCGGCTGTTCATCATGCGGCGTGAGCCATATTCGCCCGCCGCCGACCGGCTTGAAATAAAATCCTCCCGCCAGATCCAGCACCAACGGCAGATTTTCCGGCGCGGGCGGATCGACGCGCAATTGCACCACGGTGCGCAGCAACGGCGTGATACCGAGCGGCGCGATGCCCGACGAACGTGCGACATCATCGGCCCAGGCGCCCGCCGCATTGATGAGCCGCGATGCGACGACCTCTTCGTTCGCGAGCCGGACCCGCCATTCGCCTGCGGCGGTTCGCGCTGCGCCCTCGAAACGGGTGCCGCCGGACAAATGCCCGCCACGCCGCGCAAAGGCGCGCAAATAGGCCGCATGCAACGCCGCCACGTCGATGTCGCGCGTGCCTGGCTCTTCCAGCCCGAATATCCATTGCGGGCGCAGGCCCGATATGCGCCGCTGCAGCTCCGCCGCATCGACCGGCGCGAACAGGGCGTCGCCGGCAAAATCGTCGATCAGCGCCGCACAAGCGGCCTCGTCGCCCGCTCGCCCGATATGGAGAGCGCCGCGCGCGGCGAGAAAGCCTTCCTCCGCGAAATCCGGGGCGGGGGTTGCCAGCATGGACAAGGACGCGTTGGTCAGTGGTCGAACCAGCGGCCCGCCATAGCTTTCCGACCAGAAGGCGACCGAGCGCCCGGTCGCATGATAGCCCGGCTGCGCTTCCATCTCGACAAGCAACACGGACATATGCGCGGCAAGCTCCGCGCCCAGGCTGGCGCCCGCCATGCCGGCCCCGATAATGACGGCGTCATAATGCTGGCGGGGCAGGTTCAAGCAGGCTGTTCCCGTTTCATGCGGGCGGGCGCGGTTTCATCCAAAAAGGCGTCGATCCGCGCCAGCGCATCATCCCGCACACTGTCCACCTCGCGCAATATCTCGTGCGCGGCCTGACGGCCATAAACATGGGTGCGGGCATGGGGCAGGCGCCGCACCATCCGCATGATGGCGGGGCAGGACACCAGCCTGTCGGCGCGGCTCACCAATATCAACAACGGAGTCCGCACCTGTTCGACAGAATCGGGCCGCTCCAGCAGCGCGATAGAGTGATAGGCAGCGCGCAACCAGCCCCAGCTGGGCGAGTCCACAATCAGGTCGGGCCGCTCGCGCCGCACTTTTATCTCCTGATCGAAGCGCGCCTTGCTGTGCGTCAGGGTGGTACGGATCGCGGCGTCCATGGCCGAACGCCTGCCGCGCGGTGGCCAGAGCGACCGGCGGTGGTTGCCCATCGCGCACATCGCCCGCACGATGCGATCGGCGACCATATGCGGCACACCGCCCGCATGGATGCCCAGCATCGGCGCGACCAGCACCGCCGCATCTGCGTCTACGCGCTTTTCCGCAAGCGCGCGCAATAGCAAATGCCCGCCCATCGAATGAGCCACGACGACATGCGGGCCGGGGCCGCGCGCACGCCATTCGCGGGCATAGGCTTCCAGATCGTCAAGCCAGCAGGCAAAATCATCGACATGGCCGAGCAGGCCATCCTCGTGAAGACGGCCCGATCCGCCCTGGCCGCGCCAATCGAAGCTTTCGACCCGCCATCCGCGCGCCGCCCAGTCATGCAGGGTTTCGGCGTATTTCTCCATATGGTCCGCCCGGCCGCTCAGGAAAAGCAGGGAACCGCGCATGTTATCCTCCCCGCCGCGCGGTGCGATGTGCACGCGTCGCAATGGCCAGCCATCGGGCGCGGACCAGCTATCGGAGAGTTTGTCTATCGTTTCGGTCAAAATGGGGCCTCAGTCGTATTAACGCGCTGTTTACGGATTAGTAAGGCCTTGCGTCTAGACCTTGCGAGCATGAGTGGGGAAACTATCCGAATTTTATTGCTTGTTGCTTTCGCGGCGCTTTTGGTCGCCGCGGCCGTAACCGATATTCGTTCGCGGATCATTTCCAATCGCCTCAACATCGCCATAGCCCTGCTCGCGCCATTCTACTGGCTGGCGAGCGGCCTGCCCATCTGGCCCGATATGGCGCTGCAACTGGCGCTGGGTATCGGCATGTTCGGCATTTTTGCGATGCTGTTCGCGCTCGGGCTGATGGGCGGCGGCGATGTGAAGCTGCTTGCGGCGGTCGCGCTCTGGTTCCCTTGGCAGGCGCTGATGCTGCTGCTCCTCATCATGGCGCTGCTCGGCGGCGTCATCACGCTGGTCACCATCATTCATCATCGTATGACCAAGCGAATGGGTCAGCCGGAGGTTCCTTATGGTGTCGCCATAGCGCTCGCGGCGATGTGGCTCGTGGGTGAACGGATTATTTACCAGTTCGCGTAATAATGGCGCCGGGAAAACGCGTTTTTCCGGTTTGGAGGACGAGGTTCGTCATGGATGTGAAAAAAGCAGTGCTGTTGATGGGTGCGCTAGTCATCGCCGTTGCGGCGGCGTTGATGGCCCGTTCTATGTTCAGCAGCAATAGCGCCCCGAACGCCACCGCCGCTGCGGTTTCGCAGCAGGAACTGGGGCAATCGGTTCTGGTCGCCACCAAGGCCTTGCCGGTCGGCACGATCATCGATGCCGACAGCTTCCGTTTCCAGCCATGGCCCAAGGAACTGGTCGAAGACGCTTATTATCTTCAGGGGCAGATCGAACCGCAAGCGGTGCAGGGCGCCGTGGTGCGCAATGCGATCACCGCCGGACAGCCGCTGACCCAGGGCGCGCTCATCAAGCCGGGCGAGCGCGGCTTCCTTGCCGCGGCGCTTGGCCCGGGCATGCGTGCCGTCACCGTGCCGGTGAATGTCCAGAACTCGGTCGCGGGTTTCATCTTTCCCGGCGACCGCATCGACCTGCTGATGACGCAGACCATCAATGGCGAGGAAGGCGCGACGCCGCTCAAGGTTTCCGAAACCGTCGTGCGCAATCTGCGCGTGCTCGCCACCGATCAGCGCACCGATGCGCTTGACGAAGCCGGCAAGCCGGTGATCAAGACCTATTCCAATGTCACGCTCGAAGTGACGCCGCGCATCGCCGAAAAAATCGCGGTCGCGCAGAATATTGGCCAATTGTCGCTTTCTCTGCGTTCCATCGCCGATAACCGGGCCGATTTCGACGCGGCGATTGCCGCCAGCACCGAAAATCTGCCCAATGGCGACGATCCGGCCGCGGAGAAGAAAATCCTGACCCGCATCGCTTCGGCGCCGGAAGATGGCCGCTCCACTTATTCGACCGGCGCGGACGTATCGCGCTTCGAGCGCCGTACCATGCCGCCGAAAAAGGTCGTCGTGCCCGATCCTCCGAAGGGGCCGATCGTGCGCGTGGCTCACGGCACCGACGTGGCCGAAGTAGAAATCAAGGGGAACTGAGATGAAGCGGAATCCCATTTCGCTGCGCCCAATGTCGTTGCGTCCGATATCCCTGCGCATGGCAGCAGTTGCGCTCTGCGCGGCGGCGACCGCTTCGGGCACGGCCCTCCTGCCCGGTAAAGCCGCCAATGCCGCGACTTCGTCCAATCCGGCCTCGGCCAACCTCATAATGATGTCGGTGGGCGAAAGCCGCGTCGTCAATCTGAGCGGCAAGATGACCGATGTCATCATCGCCAACCCGGACATTGCCGACGTGCATGTGCGCTCGCAGAACCAGCTCTACATATTGGCGAAAGGTCCGGGCGAAACCGATGTGACGGTTACGTCGGGCGGCGGCAAGGTGCTCTATTCCGCGCGCATCCGCGTCGGCACCAACCTCACCAGCATCGACCAGATGCTGAAGCTGGCGATGCCCGAAGCAGAAGTTCTCGTATCGAAGATGAACGGCCTCTATCTGCTGACCGGCACTGTCAAGGCGCCCGAGGATGCAGCGGAAGCCGAGCGTCTGGTGCAGGCCTTTGCGGGAGACGATGTAACCGTCGTCAGCCGTCTGCGCACCGCGACGCCACTGCAGGTCAACCTGCAGGTGAAGATCGCGGAAGTCAGCCGCAATCTCCTTCATCAGGTCGGCACCAACCTGACTACGGCCGACGGGACCGGCGGATTCAAGTTCGGGATCAGCAACGGCCGCGATTACATCAATGAACTATGGACGCCGGGCGGCCCGCTTGGCACTGGCAAGGGTCTCGTTCCCTCCACTGGCGCTTCGGCCGTGAACTCACTGTCGACGGGTGCCACGATCGCGGCCGACACAAAGCTTTTCGGTCTCAATATTCTCACCGCGCTCGATCTTGCCGAGACGGCAGGTCTTGCAACCTCGCTTGCCCAACCGAACCTGACCTCGCTGTCGGGCGAAACCGCCAGCTTCCTCGCGGGCGGTGAATATCCCTATACCGTTTCCAACGGCACGCAGGGCAACAGCATCGAATTCAAGCAATATGGCGTGCAGCTCGCCTTCACGCCGACCGTGCTGGCCGATGGCCGCATCTCGCTGCGTGTGCGTCCGACCGTATCGTCGCTCGATTTCTCGATCAGCGCGCAGGTGCCGGCGCTGCGCACCCGCACCGCCGAAACCACGGTCGAGCTGGGGTCGGGTCAGGCGTTCATGATCGCCGGCCTGCTCGACAATTCGACCGCGAACAATGTCGACAAGGTGCCGGGCATCGGCAATATCCCGATCCTCGGCAGCCTGTTCAAATCGCGCCGTTTCCAGCGTGATGAGACCGAGCTGGTGATCGTCGTGACGCCCTATCTGGTCAAGCCGGTGAATGCGAGCGACATCCACCTGCCGACCGATGGCTTCCGCAACGCCACCGAAGCGCAGGGCCTCCTTCTCCAGAAAGGCTCCGACGGCGTGAGCGGCGCAAAGCGGCCAATGCCATCGGTCGCGCCTTCGGCCGCGCCGACTGATCCGGCCACCGGCCAGCCCGTCGCTCCACAAGCCAATGCCGCGCCAGAGCCGCGCCAGAGCCGCAAGGCCAAACGCACCGCGTCCGCCGCCGATACTGTCGGCCCCGGCTTTACATTCTGATGGGAAGGACAGCAGCCATGACCCATGAAATTTCCCGCGCCCTGCCGGGCATCGGCCTCCGCCTTGGCATCGGTGCGGCGGCAGCGCTCGCGCTCAGCGCATGTGGCAGCGAAACCGCCATCAGCCGCGGCATGGAATCGGCGCACCAGCCGGTCGTAAGCTACGCCAGCTATATATATGACGTGCAGGTTGCCGACGGCACCCTCTCCATCGGTGAGCGCGCGCGGCTGACAGGCTGGCTCGATTCACTGAGCGTCGGCTATGGCGACAGCGTCGCTATCGCCAGCAGCGGTGCGGACGTCGCTCCGCAGCTTCGTAACGACATTGCCGATGTTATCGGCAAGCGCGGGATGCTGATCGGCGAAGATAATAGCGCGCTCGCGGGCACACCGCCTTATGGTGCGGTGCGGCTCATCCTGCGGCGCGCGAGCGCTTCGGTGCCCGGCTGCCCCGACTGGAGCCGCAATGCGGAAACCGATATGAGCGGCGGCGCCTCATCCAATTTCGGTTGCGCGGTTAATGGCAACCTTGCCGCGATGGTCGCCAATCCCGAAGATCTGGTGCGCGGCCAGAGCGGCAGCAGCGATTTGCGCACCGCCACATCGGATCGCGCCATCAAGACCTATCGTGAAAAAGAACCAACCGGCTCGGGCGATCTCAAGAATCTTGGAGGGAACTGACCCATGAACGCTCCCTTTAAACTCGGCATGAGCTCGACGCGTGATATGTTTCAGGCCTTCGCCTGCGACGACAACAGCGTCAGCATCATCCGCTCCGTCGCAATCGAGATGGGCTGGGAGGCCGAGCGTGTCTATAAAGGCGGGCTGCGCAATGCCGTGCAATCGCTTTCCGTTTCCGCCAGTCCGCATATCCTGTTCGTCGACATAGCGGAATCGATCGATCCGCTGACCGACATCAACGGCCTCGCCGAAGTATGCGAGCCGGGAACCATCGTCATCGCCTGCGGGCAGGTGAACGATGTCCGCCTGTACCGCGATCTGCTGGCAAGCGGAATTCAGGATTATCTGCTCAAGCCGCTCAATACCGATCATGTGCGCGACGCCCTGACGACTGCGCAGGCCGCCTTCCTGGCACCGCGCACCGAAGGAGCCGAAGCGCACAGCCATATCGCCACGGCCGTTATCGGTGTGCGCGGCGGGGTCGGCGCATCCACTTTCGCCACCTCGCTCGCCTGGCTGATGAGCGAGCAGGGGCGGTCTACCGCTTTTCTCGACCTCGATCTGCATTTCGGCACCGGCGCACTGACGCTCGATCTGGAGCCGGGCCGCGGCCTGATCGACGCGATCGAGAACCCCAGCCGCATCGACGGCCTGTTCATCGAGCGCGCCATGGTACGCGCGTCCGACAAACTCGCCATTCTTTCGGCCGAAGCGCCGATCCATCAGTCGATGCTGACCGACGGCGGTGCCTTTCATCAGCTCGAGGAAGAATTCCGCAGCGCCTTCGAATGCAGCGTGATCGATCTGCCGCGCCATATGCTCATCCAGTTTCCGCAACTGATGGCCGATTATCAGGTCGCGGTGGTGGTGACGGAAGTGACGCTTGCCGCCGCGCGCGATACCATCCGCCTTTTGTCCTGGTTGCGCGCGAATGCGCCGCATGTGAAGATCCTGGTCGTCGCCGACAAGGTGCAGCCCGGCATGCTGGAAATTTCGCGCAAGGATTTCGAACAATCGATCGAACGCAAGATCGATATCGTCCTGCCTTACGACATGCGCCTCGCCGCACAGGCTGCAAAGCTCGGCAAGCCGCTGGCCGAAGTCGCAAAGAACAGCAAACTTGGGCAGGCCTATGCCGATGTCGTGAACCATATTCTCGATGCCGCCGACGGAGACGAGAGCGCGGCGGGCAAGAAGGGCGGTTCGCTTCTCAGCAAGCTTGGCGATTTCAAGACCATGCTTCCTAAGCGCGGCGCGCAGAAAAAGCAGGGCGCCAATTGAGGCATTCGACGCGGCAGCGCGCATAAGGTGACGACATTATGGACCCGAAGCTGATCCTCCTCATCCTCATGCTGGCCAGCATGCTGGTGATGCTGGTCGTCGCCTTTGCTGGTCCATCGGCGAACAAGGCGCAGGCGCGCCGTCTCGCCACCATAGCCGGTCGGCACAGCAGCTCGGGCGAATCGCAGATCGAAGCGCGCATGCGCAAGGCGGTGGCGACCTATGTCAAACCCGAAGGCAGCATGCTCGTCTCGCTGGTCCCCAACCCGGAAAACCTGACCAAGCGCCTGCGCATGACCGGCAAGAAATGGACGTTGAACCAATATCTTACCGCGTGCGCACTGTTGACCCTTGGCGTTGCCGCATTCGGCCTGCTGCGTGGATGGGCGCCGCTCACCGCGCTTTTCGTGGGCACGGCTGCCGGGCTTGGCCTGCCGCATAAATATGTCAGCATGCTGATTTCCAAGCGCGTGAAGCGCTTCACCGTCAACTTCCCCGATGCGCTGGAACTCATGGTGCGTGGCCTGCGCTCGGGCCTGCCCATCGCGGAAACGCTGAGCGTGGTGTCGAGCGAAGTGCCGGGGCCGGTGGGCGAAGAATTCCGCCTCGTGACCGAACGCATCAAGATCGGCAAAACCATGGACCAGGCGCTGATCGAAACCGGCGAGCGGCTTGGCACGTCGGAATTCCAGTTTTTCTGCATTACCCTCAACATTCAGCGCGAAACCGGCGGCAACCTCGCTGAAACGCTGGCGAATCTCGCCACCGTGCTGCGCCAGCGCGCGCAGATGAAGCTGAAGATCGCCGCCATGTCTTCGGAATCCAAGGCTTCGGCCTGGATCATCGGTTCGCTGCCCTTCATCGTGTTCGGGCTGATCAGCTGGATCAACTTCTCCTATATGAAGGACTTTTATACGTCCGATCCGAACGGCCTGTTTGGCCTCAGCCTGATGCAACTGGTCGGCATCGGCGGCATGGGATGGATGGCCATTGGCGTGTTCATCATGGCCCAGATGATCAATTTCGAGATTTGAACCCATGAACCCCACCTCCGCCAGCTCTACCCTTTTCGGCCTGACAGGCACCGACGTCGCGACCCTGCTCGCGGCGCTGGCGACGCTGGCGGTGCTGGTCGCCATGTATCTCGCGGCCACGGTACGCGACCCGATGGCGAAGCGGGTGAAAGCGCTCAACGAACGGCGGGAACAGCTCAAGGCCGGTATCACCGCCTCTACCAAGAAACGCCGCGCCAAGCTGGTGCATCAGCGCGACAGCACCGACTTGATGCGCAGCATGCTGCAAAAACTGCAGGTGTTGCAGGACGATCAGCTTCAGGCGGCGCAGAAGAGTCTGGCGCAGGCAGGCATCCGTTCGAAGGATCTGGCCGTCGCGGTCATTTTCGGCCGCATGGTCTTGCCGATCTTCTTCGGCTGTCTGGCGGGCTTCGTCCTCTATATCGAGCATGCTTTTCCCGAATGGGGCGACCTCAAGCGCTTTGGCGCTTTTGCCGCGGCCTTGCTCCTGTCGTACAAGGCGCCGGATATTTATCTGAAGAATCTCATCACCAAGCGCGCGGCGGCGATCCGCAAAGGCTTGCCTGATGCGCTCGATCTGCTCGTCATCTGCGCCGAAGCGGGCCTTACGGTGGATGCCGCCTTCGGGCGTGTCGCCAAGGAGCTGGGCCGCGCCTATCCGGAGCTGGGCGACGAGTTTCAGCTTACGGCAATCGAGCTGAGCTTCCTCACCGAGCGGCGTCAGGCGTTTGAGAATCTCGCCAACCGGGTCGATCTGGAAGCGCTCAAGGGCGTGGTCACGACCATGATCCAGACCGAAAAATACGGCACTCCGCTCGCCTCGGCGCTGCGCGTGCTGTCGGCCGAGTTCCGCCATGAACGCATGATGCGCGCCGAGGAGAAGGCCGCGCGCCTGCCCGCGATCATGACCGTGCCGCTGATCCTGTTCATCCTGCCGACGCTGTTCATCGTCATCCTCGGCCCGGCCGCCTGCTCGATCAAGGAAAACCTGACCTCCTGACGGCGGCGATCCGATATTGCCGTTCTCGCCCTCGGCCTGCATAAATGGCAACGCGGGAAGCCGGAGGCATTTCATGGAGCATTCGATAGCGGCAACAGGCCCGCTTGTCCGCTGGAGCGGCGACAAGGCGACCTGGTATTTCATTCTGCTGACCGGCGATGTCGTCGGCGAAATCCATTATGCCGCCATGGGCCGCACCGGTGGCTTCGGTTCGGTCAAGGTGCAGGCGACCATCGGGGAGACAAGCTGGAACACCTCCGTCTTTCCCGACAGGAAGAACGGCGGCTTCGTGCTGCCGGTCAAGGCCGCCGTGCGCAAGGCGGAAAGCCTGAACGAGGGTGATCAGGTAAAACTGACCCTGCGCATATGAAAATCCGCTATTCGCTCACCAGCGCGCAAGGGCGGATTGCGTCGGGTTCGGGGCGCGCGCCCACAGCCTTGAACCGCGCGATATAGCCGCCCGCCGAAGGGCGCGGCTCCAGCACGATCAGCCGATACCCCACCGATGCAAATTCGCAGGTCAGCAGCTTGGGCGGGGTGCCATGCTGATCGGTCGGGCGCATCGCATCAACGACAATCACCTCGCCATCGGGCTTGAGCGCGGGGCGCATGTTCCACAAAAACGCATAAGGCTCCTCGATCTCATGATACATATGCACCATGAAGATGCGGTCGAAGCTGGCCGCAGGCAGTTTCGGATCGTCCAGCGTGCCCAATTTCACGCTGACATTGTCCCACTGTTCGCGGGTGACGCGCCGCCCGAGCGCATCGATCACCTCCGCCATGATGTCCTGCGCCAGCACCCGCCCCTCCGGCCCGACGCGCTTGGCAAGACGCACGGTATAATAGCCTTCGCCAGCGCCGATGTCCGCGACCGTCATGCCGGGCCGGATGCCGGCCCGATCCATGATGCCGTTGGCCTCGTTCACCCGGTCGCGGGCTTCCTCGCTGGCGTAGCGGATCGAAACGACCGGAGAGACGGGCCGGTCCGCGCGCGGGAAATCGCGGGCGCTGGGGCGGCGTCCATCGCTTCCGGCATTGCCGTTGATCCGGTCGCACGCTCCCAGCAGCGGCAAGCCCAGCAGCAGCGCGGCCGCGACGAAGATGTTCGCCTGCGAAAGCCGCGCCGGGCATGTCATCAGTCGACATCCTCCACATCGACCTTCTCGCCCGTCACCTTCTGCGACAGGGCGGCGGCCATATAGGGGTCAAGCGCGCCGTCGAGCACATCGTCCGGCGCGGTCGAGACCACGCCGGTGCGCAGATCCTTCACCATCTGATAGGGTTGCAACACATAGGAACGGATCTGGTGGCCCCAGCCGATCTCGGTCTTGGCGGCATATTCCCCGCTCGCGGCCGCTTCGCGCTCGGCCAGTTCCTTTTCGTAGAGCCGGGCTTTCAGCATGTTCATCGCGGTTGCCCGGTTCTTGTGCTGGCTACGGTCGTTCTGGCAGGCGACGATGATGTTGGTCGGCACATGGGTGATGCGCACCGCCGAATCGGTGGTGTTGACATGCTGCCCGCCCGCGCCCGATGCGCGATAGGTGTCGATCTTGAGATCGGCCGGATTGATCTCGATGTCGATATTGTCGTCGATGACGGGATAGACCCAGACCGAGCTGAAAGACGTGTGCCGCCGCGCCGAGCTGTCATAAGGCGATATGCGCACAAGACGATGCACGCCGCTCTCGGTCTTGGCATAGCCATAGGCATTCTCGCCCTTGATGAGCAACGTCGCAGATTTGATGCCCGCCTGTTCGCCCGCCTGATAATCGACGATCTCGACCTTGTAGCCCCGCTTTTCCGCCCAGCGCTGATACATGCGCTGGAGCATTTCGGCCCAGTCCTGACTTTCGGTGCCGCCCGCGCCCGCATGAATTTCGAGATAGGTGTCGTAGCTGTCCGCTTCGCCCGCGAGCAACGCCTTGATCTTGTCGTCGTCGGCGCGTTCGGCAAGCACGGCCAGCGACGCGACGGCCTCGTCGCCCAGCGCAGTATCACCCTCGGCATCGGCCATCTCCAGCAGCTCGATCGTATCGTTCTTCTCTGCCTCTATGGCGCGGGTCGCCGAAATGGCGGCGTCGAGGCGGGTGCGCTCGCGCATCACCTCCTGCGCCTTTTTCGGATCGTCCCACAGGGTCGAATCCTCGACGCGCGCATTAAGCTCATCCAGACGGCGCAACGCGCGATCCCAGTCCAGAAAGCGGCGCAACAAATCCAGCGCTGCGTCGATGCGGTCTGTATAGGCTTGCGCTTCTGCGCGCATGAAGAATCTCCAACGGAAAGATGTTCGCAATATATAAGACTGGGTGCAGCCCGATGCTACACGGCGGCATGCAGGTCAAGCCGCCCCTCCATCAAAGGCGGAATCATGCCTGTTTCCTTCATGATTGTCTCGCAGAACTTCTCTGGTTAGCTGGATGGCGTTGACATCGCTTGTCGCGATACCTTATCCCTTACCATATGGCGGAGACCGGGGTTAGTCGCGGCGTCCGCGGGGGGATTAAGATCATGTCGTCTTTGCGTTCCCTGTTGCGCGCCGTTCTTCCAAAGCCGCTGATCGATCACCTTGTTCAATTGCGTGCCGATCGGTTCAGGAAAAATATGGCAGGCAAAACGAGCGCGGAGATTTTTACGGAAATATACGAGCGCGGCATTTGGGGCCAAAGCCGCACAGGCGAACGATATTATTCCGGCTCCGGTTCACATGACGAAGCAATTACAGGCCCTTATATTGCAGCGGTCGAGGCTTTTCTCGATAGCTTTCCTGAAAAGCCCGACGTAGTTGATCTGGGCTGCGGCGACTTTGCCATCGGCGCCCGGATAAGGCGGAAATGCAAGCAGTATGTGGCCTGCGATATCGTACCGTCACTTATCGAGCATCATCGCGCTGCGCATGCTGGAAGCGATGTACGCTTTGAGATTGTCAATCTCGCCAGCGATTCGCTTCCGGCCGGCGATATCGCCTTCATTAGACAGGTGCTGCAGCATATGTCGAACGCGGAAATTGCTGCGGCAATTCCCAAACTCAAGGCGCAGTATCGGTATCTGATCGTCACCGAGCATGTGCCCGCCGGGGAATTCATTCCCAATAAGGACAAGGCTCCCGGTGCGGACATCCGTACGGTGAACGGCAGCGGCGTCGTATTGACGGCAGAGCCTTTCTCTCTTTCCGTGCTCGAGGCCCACCTCTTATGTGAAGTCGAGGAGTACGGGGCAATGATCCAGACATATCTTTATCGGCTTAGCTGAAGATCGGCCTGTAACCGAGCGGTTAGAGTGATTTCCGCGTCGGCAGCTGATTATCTTCGGTGAACCGCATTTTCGGCTGCTTCGAACCGTCCTCTAACTAATATATGCCGCCCTGGCGTTGCAGAAAATCGCTGTCACGGTTGGTCGCGCCGCCCGCCGCCTTCTGCTGGGCGGCTTGTTCCTGCGCTTCCATTTCGTCCTTGCGGATGGTGCGGCGTGGTTCGGTCGCGGGCTTGAACGCTTCCCAGATGACGGCGGGTTTCGGGTCATCCGTCGGCCATGCGCCATAGACGCGTTTGCCCGAACGGCGGTCGACGCGCACCATGCGGATGCCCGGCGGCACGACAAAAGGCCGCTTGGGCATTTTCTCCAGTATCGGCGCCATCGCCTGCTTCCAGATCGGCGCGGAAATCCGGCCGCCCTGCGCATAGCCGCCCAGCGAGCGCGGCGAATCATAGCCGAGATAGACGCCCGCGACGATGTCCGGCGATCCACCGACGAACCACACGTTGGTCGGCCCGTTGGTGGTGCCGGTCTTGCCGAACAGCGGCCGTTTGAGATCGGCGAGGACCGTCGCTGTGCCGCGCAAGATCACGCCCTCGGTGATATGCACCACCTGATAGGCGGTCATCGGGTTCATCGCCTGCCTTCCCTGCGGCGCGAAGCGCGGCATGGGCTTGCCGTCCCAGTCGGCGGCATTGCAGCCTTCGCATGGCCGCCATTTTTCGGGCCAGATCACCTTGCCGTGCCGGTCCTGCACATAGTCCATGACCTTGGAAGGATTGAGCCTTCCGTGATTGGCGAGCGCCGCATAGGCGTTGACCATTCGCTCGACCGTCGTTTCGCCCGCACCCAATGCAAATGCTAGATAGGGCTGATAATCGCCGATCTCCATCGCCTTGATCGTGCGCACGACGCGATCCATGCCCGTCTGCGAGGCGGTGCGCACCGTCATCAGGTTGCGCGATTGCTCGACGCCCCAGCGCATCGTTTGCGGCCCGGCGCCGCCGCCGCCGAAATTCCTGAAGCATTTCTGCCCCAGCCGTGCCGACTGCCATACGCAAAACGGACCATCGACGATGATCGATGCCGGGGTCATGCCATTGTCGAGCGCGGCGGCATATACGAACGGCTTGATCGTCGAGCCGGGTTGCCGCTCGGCCTGCGTCGCGCGGTTATAGGAGGAAAGACGCGAATCGAAGCCCCCCTGCATTGCGTATATCCGCCCGGTGCGCGTGCCCTGCACCACCATGCCGCCCGACACTTCCGGCACATTGCGCAGCGCATAGCTGTCCCCGCCCATCGGCTTCACCACGATGAGGTCGCCCGGCTTCATCGCATTGAACGCCGGTCCGCCGGTCTTGCGATATCCCAATAGGGCGGCGGAAGCGGGCAGGGTTCCGGTCGGTCCGTCGACAAAGCCGAGTTGCGCCGAACCGGCTTCCCGCGATAGCACGACCGCCACGCGCCAGTCTTCATAATCGATGCTTTTGAAGCTGCTGGCGAACCGGCTCCGCCATTTGTCGTCCATTTCGATTCTGGCGACCGGCCCCGACCAGCCGTGGCCATTGTCGTAACGGATCAACCCGGCGCGCAGCGCGCGGCGCACCTTGTCCTGTATATCGGCATCATAGGGCGTGCGAATCCACAGGCCGCCTGCATAAACACTGTTCGGGCCGTCCTTTTCCGTTTCGCCGAAGCGTTCCAGCAGGCGACGGCGAACTTCCTCGAAATAATAGCCGCCCGATTCGGCATTGGCGGCATCGAACAGCGCGCCATGCTGCGCCACCGTGCCCAGCGGCATCGCCACCGCCTGCCGATATTGCGCATCGCTGACCCAGCCATTGTCGCGCATCTCGCCCAGCACCCAGTTGCGCCGTTCGAGCGCGCGGGTGCGGCCCTTTTCGGTTTCCGGGCGATAATTGGATGGCCCCTTGGGCAAAATGGCCAGAAACGCGAATTCATGCAGCTTCAGTTCGCCGACATCGCGGCCGAAATAGGCGCGGGCGGCCGCCTGCACGCCATAGGCATTGCGACCGAGGAATATCTGGTTGAGATAGAGTTCGAGAATTTGCTGCTTGGTCATCGCATTTTCGATGCGATAGGCAAGGATCATCTCCTTGATCTTGCGCGTGGGCGAGTATTCGTCGCCGATCAGCAGGTTTTTGGCGACCTGTTGCGTGATGGTCGATCCGCCTTTGGCGCGCTGCCCCGATCCGATCTTCGTAATATAATCGAACACCGCTCCGGCAAGTCCGGGGAAATCGATGCCGTGATGGCTGAAGAAGGTCTTGTCCTCGGCGGCGAGATAGGAATGGATGAGCAAGGGAGGGTAATCGTCAAATTGCAGCTGCACCCGACGCTCACGCGCATAGCTGTATATCGGCTCGCCGTTCACGTCGCGCACCACGCTCGGCAGGGCCGGTTCATATTCCGCCAGCGCCGCTGCATCGGGCAGGCCGCGCGCGAACATATACCAGAAGGCGAAAACGCCCAGCGCGAGCGCGCCGACGACATAGAGCAGGCGCCGCGCCCAGCCCGCGTCCCACAGGCGCGCGAAGGCCGCGCCGAATGCGTTGACCTTGCGGATCGCGCGATAGCTGAACTGGTCTTCGCCGGGCGATCCGGCCTCGATAGTCTCCATAGGGGCAGGCTCTTAGGATATTTTCACAAAAAGGGGAAACCGGTTTTGCGGTCGTCCCTGTTCGAAGCGGTCATTGTTGCGCTAGCTGCCGCGCAAAATAGACGGTGATTGCGCGCTCCAGCCCCTGCGCGATTTTTTCCCGCCCCGCTTGCGCGCCAAGCTGCGCCGCGTCCTGCGCGCTGGTGATATAACCCGCCTCGAACAGCACGGAAGGAATGTCGGGCGCTTTCAGCACGACCAGCGAGGCGAAGCGGTGCCATGTCCCGCGAAAACGGACATAGGGGGCCGCCTCGCGATAGAGCAATTTGGCGAAATCGACCGATTGCGCCATCGTTTCCCGTTGCGACAGATCGATCAGGATCGAGGTCACCGCGCTGCTTTGCGCGTTCATATCGACGCCATTGATGACATCGACTTTGTTTTCCCGCGCGGCAAGGCGCGCCGCTTCGCGGTCCGACGCGGTTTCGGAGAGAGTGTATATGCTGGCGCCGCTCGCCCCGTCGTTTTCTGCGGCATCGGCGTGAAGCGAAATGAACAGGTCTGCTCCCATCACACGCGCAATGTCGGAGCGTTCCTGCAGCACCAGAAAGCGGTCGTCCTCGCGCGTCAGCGCGACGCGCAGTCGGCCCTGCGCCACCAGCCGATCGCGCAGCGCCTTGGCAAGCGCCAATGTGACATCCTTCTCCCGATAGCCCTTCGTGCCGTTGATCGCGCCCGGATCATGCCCGCCATGACCGGGGTCGATCACGACCAATGGGCGGGCGGGGTCGCTGGGGCCGTAGATTTTCGGCAGCTTCACCCCCTTGGCGGCAGGCGGGATCGGCACGGTGATGCTGTGCCGGCGCCGGGGCGGTTTGGCATATTCCGCCGTCTCTGTCATAATCGGAACGGGATCAAAAAGCCGCGCACTCCGCCTTTCATCCGCGCAACAGATGTTTCCATAGAAAATCAGGGCCGGAACCAGCGCCGCTAAAGTGATCATGCCATGACTCATCGCCATTTCATGTGGCAGCGTCCAGTAAAAATAACCGGTTTTTAACTATACAGGCAGAGTAACGTAGCAAGGCATGCACAAAAATCTTCCGGGGCGGTTGCTCCGCGACGCCACTGGTGCTAGCCATGAATGACGCGATGCAGCCGCCCTCTTGTGGGAAAGGCGCAATCCGCATCTGTCACAAGGTTTCCGAAATTCGGGAACCGACGTGATTTCAACAGGTTGACGTTGTAATGAGGCATTTTCCCCAATCCCATCAAGGCCCGCACAGCGGCCTTGGCGTGCGATTGGCGCATATCGGCTCCGGCGCGATTGCCGGCCATGCCCCTGCAACAGACACGTTTATCGACTCTTATCTCAACTCTATTCGTCTTAACCGGGCGCATCTCCGCCTCGCCTTTTCCGCGAAGCGAAGGGCCGCGCCCCCTGTCAATTGCATGGTCCGCCGAACATATTCGTTCCGGCCGACCCATGCCCGGAGTATTTTGAATGAACATGCGTATGCTGATCGATGCGCGCCACCGGGAAGAAACCCGGGTCGCGGTCGTCAAGGGAAACCGAATCGAGGAATTTGATTTCGAATCCGCCGAGCACAAACAGCTCAAAGGGAATATCTATCTGGCGAAAGTGACGCGGGTCGAACCCTCGTTGCAGGCGGCGTTCGTCGATTATGGCGGTAACCGCCACGGCTTCCTCGCCTTTTCCGAAATCCACCCGGATTATTACCAGATTCCGCGCGAAGACCGCGAGGCGCTGTTGCGCGAAGAGGCCGAACATGCTGCGGAGGAAGCCGCCCTGCGTGATGGCGTCGATGACGACATACACGGCGACGACGAGGATGCCGACCATAGCGATCATGTCGAGGAGGTGACGCCGGTAGCCGGCGACGAGCCGGAAGCCGAAGCCGGTTCGGAAGCTGCGGCCGACAGCCAGCCGCCGCGCAAGGGCCGTGGCGGCAAGTCCACTCAGGCCGAAGACAGCGCCGATGAACTGCGCCGCAAGCGTATGTCGCTGCGCCGTCGCTACAAGATTCAGGATGTCATCAAGCGCCGCCAGGTGCTGCTGATCCAGGTCGTGAAGGAAGAGCGCGGCAACAAGGGCGCGGCGCTGACCACCTATTTGTCGCTTGCCGGTCGCTATTGCGTGCTGATGCCCAACACCAGCCATGGCGGCGGCATTTCCCGCAAGATCAGCAATGTGGCGGATCGCAAGCGTCTGAAATCGATCATCGCCGAAATGAACCTGCCCTCCACCATGGGCTGCATCGTCCGCACGGCGGGGCTGCAACGCACACGCACCGAGATCAAGCGCGACTTCGACTATCTCGCCCGCCTGTGGGACGAGATCCGTGAGAATACGCTGAAAAGCGCCGCGCCCGCGTTGATCCACAATGACAGCGATCTCATCAAGCGGGCGATCCGCGATATCTACAACCGCGACATCGACGAAGTGGTGGTCGAGGGCGAGGACGGCTATCGGCAGGCCAAGGATTTCATGAAGCTGCTGATGCCCAGCCATGCGCGCCGGGTGAAGCCCTATGCCGACCCGGTTTCCCTGTTCCAGCGCTATGGTGTCGAGGACCAGCTCGCCGCCATGTATCATCCGGTGGTGCAGCTCAAGTCCGGCGGCTATCTCGTCATCAACCCGACCGAGGCTTTGGTGTCGATCGACATCAACTCCGGCCGTTCGACGCGCGAGCATAATATCGAGCAGACTGCGACCGCGACCAACCTTGAAGCCGCCCGCGAAATCGCGCGCCAGTTGCGCCTGCGCGACATGGCGGGCCTCGTGGTGATCGACTTCATCGACATGGAGCATGGCTCCAACGTCCGCAAGGTCGAGAAGGCGATGAAGGATGCGCTGAAGGATGATCGCGCACGCATTCAGGTCGGCCGCATTTCGGGTTTCGGCCTGATGGAAATGAGCCGTCAGCGTCTGCGCACCGGTGTGCTCGAAGCATCCACGCGCGCCTGCCCGCATTGCGAAGGCACGGGCCTTGTCCGCACCGCCAGCTCGGCGGGTCTTTCCGCGCTACGCATGTTGGAGGAAGAGGCGGCGCGCGGTCGCGGCAGCCTCATCACCCTGCGCGCCAGTCAGGAAGCGGCTTTCTATGTGCTTAACAACAAGCGCCGCGAGATCGACGAGATCGAACAGCGTTATGGCGTTGTCATCAACATCCTGCCCGATGGCGAGATAGAGGGCGCGCGCATGTCGGTCGAGGCGAGCGGGCCGAAGCCGACGCAGGTCGTCGAATATGCGCCGATTACCGATGACGATGATGCCGATCTTCCCATCGAGGATATGGACGAGGAGGAGGAGTTCGAGGCCGAGTCCGACGAAGATGAGCGCGTCGGAGCGGAGCGGGGCGGGGAAGACCGTGACGGTCGCCGCAAGCGCCGCCGCCGCCGCCGTCGCGGGGGTCGCGGTGAAGAAGGCGAGGCCATGCGCTCCGTCGATGGCGCATCGGCCGAGCAGGCGTCGAGCGAAAGCGAAGATGCCGGAACCGACGCCGAATACAGCGCGACCGACGATGGCGCCGCCGAAGAGGGCGAAAGCCGTCGTCGCGGACGACGGGGACGTCGTGGCGGACGTCGCCGCCGGGGTGGCGCTGGCGGCGAAACCGAAATGAACGATGGCGTGGCGGATACCCGCAATGCCGAAGATGGTGCGGAGAAGGGCGACGAGAATGCGGAAGCCTCTCCGGCCCCGGTCGCGGACAGCGCGGCGGAGGCTGGCGCCGATGCGCCCGTCGAGAACGCCGAGGAAGCTGCGCCCAAGGCGCGTCGCCGCCCACGCGCTCGCAAAGCTGCCACGGCAAAGGATGAGGCGGAACAGGCGGTGACGGAAGCTCCCGCCCAGCCCGAGGCCGTTGCCGAGGCGGAACCTGCGGAAAAACCGAAGCCCAAGCGTACCCGCAAGAAAAAGACGGATACCGAAGCGGACACGGATGCAAAGAGCGCGGGCGTGGAAACACCGGCTCCCGAGGCGGAAAGCGCTCCGGCTAAGCCCAGGCGCGCCCGCAAGAAGAAGGTGGATGCCGAGGCTCCGGCGGCGACCGTGGACGCCCCGGTTGCAGAAGCCGCACCCACTCAGACTCCGGCTCCAGCACCGGCCTCAACACCGGCAAAGGCGTCCGCCAATGACGGCGGCGACGGAGCCATCTCCGTCACAGCCTCCGCCGCCACCGATGATGACGGGCAAAATGAGGATGGATCGCCCCGTCGCGGCTGGTGGCAGCGCACTTTCGGCGCCTGATCCGAATACTATGCGGCAATGATGCGCACCGGCCCATTCCATCGGCGACAACCAGGAATGGACCGGTCGCGTGCTGTCACCGCGTGTCCGCGCGTCATGCCCTGTTCAGGCGCGCGCCTGCATGAAGCGCCCATGTCTGCGCCTATCTCAGGGCCTGTCTCCGGGGCGGCCGCGCGCCTCTCACGGCGCGTCGCCGCGCCTGTGCGGTCGGTGCTGGCTATGCTGTTGCTCTTCGCGCTGACGCTCCGCCCGGCCGTGGCGCAACAGATATTGCGCGATGCCGAAACCGAAGCGTTCCTGCATGATATTTCCGCGCCGCTCATCGAAGCGGCGGGTCTCAGCCCCAATAATGTGCAGGTGCTGCTGATCAACGATCCCAACATCAACGCTTTTGTGGCGGGCGGGCAGATTGTCTGGATTCACAGCGGCCTCATCACCGCCTCCGACAATGTGAACCAGGTGCAGGGCGTTATAGCGCATGAACTGGGCCATATCGAAGGTGGCCACATCATCCGTTCGTCCGAAGGGATCAAGGCCGCGACCGGCATTACGCTGCTTTCCATGCTGCTGGGCGCGGCGGCGCTGGCGGCGGGCGGCGGCGAAGCGGGCATGGGCATAATGGCGGCGGGGCAACAGGCGGCAATGGGCAAATATCTCGCCTTTTCGCGCACGCAGGAATCGAGCGCGGACCTTGCCGGGGCACGCTATCTCAGCAAATCGGGGATCAGCGGGCGCGGCAGCCTCGAATTCTTCAAGAAGCTGCAGAATCAGGAATATCGTCTCGCCATCCCGCAAGAGGACAGCTACGCCCGCACCCATCCGCTTTCCGGCGAGCGCATCGCCGTGCTGCGCGAAGTTTATGAGCCGGACCCGGCCTGGAGCGTCAAAACCCCGCCCGAGCTGGAAGCCCGTTTTCAGCGTATAAAAGCTAAGCTGGCCGGCTTCGTCGATGATCCGGGGCAGACGCTGCGCACCTATCCGACAAGCGACCAGACCATCCCCGCCCATTATGCCCGGGCCTATGCCTGGCACAAAAGCGCCTATCCGCAAAAGGCGCTGGACGAGACCGAGGCGCTGATCGCCGCGCGGCCGCATGACCCCTATTTCCTCGAACTCAAGGGGCAGGTGCTGCTGGAAAGCGGACGACCGACGGAAGCCATTCCGCCCCTGCGCGAGGCGGTGCGCCTTACCAACAACCAGCCGCTCATCGCCACGCTGCTGGGCCATGCGCTGATTGCGACGGAGGACGACAGGAATTTCCCCGAAGCCGAACAGGTGTTGCGCGCCGCTGTGGCGAAAGACCGTGAAAATCCCTTCGCCTGGTATCAGCTCGGCGTCGTCTATGCGCGGCGCGGAGACACCGCCCGCGCGGCACTGGCGACGGCGGAGCGCTATTCGATGGAAGGCAATGCTCAACTCGCGCTGCGCAATGCCGAGACGGCTATGACGGGGATAGAGGACAAGAACAGTCCCGATTATCTGCGCGCGCAGGATATTGCGATGTCGTCGCGCGCGATGCTCGATGACGGCAGGAAAAAGAGGAAGAAATAGAAATGACCGCCTCTCCATCATCCGGGCCGGAAGAATCTCCGCCGCCTTCCTTTCGCTCCGCTTTCAGGAACAGAAAAATGCAACTATTGATCGGCGGCCTGATCGCCGCCACCGCCATCGCCGCCACGACCGTCGGCGTGCAGAATCACTCTGCTTCCGCCGACTCTGTTCCGGTCACCAGCCGCGCGCAGATCGAACAGATCGTGCATGATTATATATTGGATCATCCCGAAATCCTGCCCGAAGCGATGGAGCGCCTGCAGACGAAGCGCATGGGCGCTGTCGTCGAAGAAAAGCGCGTGCAGATCGAAACGCCCTATCGCGGCGCGTGGGAAGGTGCGGAAAATGGCGATGTCGTGCTGGTCGAGTTTTTCGATTATGCTTGCGGCTATTGTCGCGCTTCGCTGGCCGACATCAAGAAATTGCTGGCCGAAGACACGAAACTCAAGGTCGTCTACCGCGAATTGCCTATCCTCTCAAACGAGAGCAACAAGGCGGCGCATGTTTCGCTGCTGGCCGCAGAGCAGGGCAAATACAGCGCATTTCACAAGGCGCTTTATGACAGCGGCCGCGTGACCGAGGAATCCATTCTTGCTGCCGCGGCATCGGCTGGCATAGATCGTAAGGCCGCGCAAAAGGCGATAGCCGACGACAGCTACACGAGAGAGATTGAGAGCAATATCAAATTGGCTCAGGCGCTCGGCGCGGGCGGCACGCCGACTTTCGTCGTGGGCGACAAGGTGCTGGGCGGTGCCGTCGGCTATGATGCGCTCAAGCGAGCGATTGCCGAAGCCCGCGCGAAGAAATAGCGGGCCAAGCTCGCACAAAAGCCGGAATCACTCGGGTTCAGAGCGAACCAGAACAGCGCTTTATAATAATCTTTGTTTGCCGTGATTTGGCTGCGCCGGTCTTCGGCAACGAACCGTGAAATGTTCCGTTTCAAATCACTTTAGGATCAGGACCCTAGCTGCCATTCGGTCCCGGGCCTCTCGCGCCCCCGCCAGCCGCGCCCACGGCGCCGATATTGCCGAAAATTTCATCCAGCAGGCCACGGTCACGGCCCAGTGTCGGCGTTTTGCCGTCCTTGGGAGAAATGTCGGCCACCTGCTCCAGCCCGGTCTTGTCGATCGCGGCGACATTGCCTGCGGCATCGAAGCGCACGCGCAATACCGTCTGCGCCTTGGGTGCCGGATTGGCGAATGCAAGCTGCTTCATATCGCGCGATACATAATACCAGTCCTGATTGCCGAACTGGCTGACGAATGTTGGGCGGCCCAGCGTGCCTTCCACCGACGCGCGATTGTCGATGCCCGGCTGGATCGAATCAACCAGCAGATTATCGACGAGATAGCCCTGATGCGTCCGGATGCGCGTGCAGCCGGAAAGCGCGAGCGCGGCGCAGGACAGCGCAAGAATCAGGGGGGCAGATTTAAAACGCATTCTATTCTCCAGCGCGCCGCGCTTGCACGGCGCATCGCCATTGCATATCGCGGCTTTCCCTTCCAATATGAGATTGCATCGCGGCGCACAAGCCATAGTGAAACGGCCCGATGCTTCGTTTATCCCTTTAGAGGTCGCCCCGCCCCATGTCCCTGCTCGATCGTCTGTTCCACCGCGCCGATCCCAAGGAAGGCATGCGCCCGCTTTATCAGGCAATTGTCGCGCGCGGGCGCGCCGTGCACTGGTATGTCGAAGGCGCGGTTGCCGATACGCTCGACGGGCGCTTCGACATGATCGCCGCCGTGCTCGCCCTCGTGCTCATACGCCTCGAAAAGGCGGACAGGCGCCATGAGAGCGTCTGGCTGACCGAATTGTTCGTCGACGACATGGAAGGCCAGCTGCGGCAGGTCGGCGTCGGCGACGTGGTTGTCGGCAAGCATGTCGGACGTATGGTCAGCGCACTGGGCGGCAGGCTCAGCGCCTATCGGGAGGGCCTTGCGCCCGGCGGCGATCTCGCGGATGCGCTGCGCCGCAATCTCTATCGCGGGGAACCAGTGGCTGAGGCGGCGCTGGCCGACGTCGAAACGCGGCTGCGAGCCTTTGCCGAGGCGCTGGACAAAAGCGATGCCGATACCCTTCTCGCCGGAACCCTGCCCGCATGAGCGTGCCTGTTCCAGAACCCGAATTTTCGCATATTGTCCGGCTCGATGAAATCGGGCGCATTCACTGGCCCGCGCATGTCGAGGCGAACGCGGAGCAGCGCGCGGCACTAGCCCAGCGTTTCGGCTTTCTGACGATCGAACGGCTGATGGCGGAATATAGCATGAGCCGCGAGGGCGCGACCATCACGGCGACAGGCAAAATCGAGGCGGTTCTGGCGCAGCCATGCATCGCCACCGGCGAACCCGTCGCCGAAACGGTGTCGGAGCCGTTTCTGATCCGTTTCGTGCCGGAGGAAGGGGCCAGCGAACCAACCGGCGAGGAAGAAATCGAGCTGGATGCCGAGGAATGTGACATGCTGTTTTACACGCATGGACGCATCGACATCGGCGAGGCGATTGCCGAAACGCTGGCGCTCGCGGTCAATCCCTATCCGCGCAGCCCGCATGCCGAAGAATGGTTGCGCGCGGCGGGGGTAAAGAGCGAGGAAGAAGCGGCGGCCGAAGCCAGCCCCTTTGCGGCGCTGGCCGCGTTGAAGGGCAAAGGCTGATATGGGGCTTACCGGGAGCTGATCGGCGCCTGACCGGATTTATTCCTTCGCCTCTTCCATCTTCTCCGGCGTCACTTCGGCATCCTGTTTTTCCGCCGATTTGCGCCTTTCAAAGACGCCGCCCATATAGTCTTCGTCCTGCTCGGTCAGTTCCTTGCCGAAATCGGGGAAATGCTCTTCCTCCTCCTCTTCGATATGGTGGAGATAGCGATGCTGCATCTCGCGGAACTTCGTAAGCCACGCGCCCGAAGACATATCCGTGGCGGCAAGATCATTGAGCATTTCCTCGATTTCATGATGCTCGGCGACCGAATGGCGCACTTCCGATGTCAGCCGGGGCTTGCGCATCACGGTCGAATAGAGCGCCTGTTCCTCGGCGGCTGCATGGCCTTTCACCTCCAGCGTGAACTGGCGGAACAACCGAATCCGATCATCCGACTCGCCGTGCGTGGCGTCGATCTTTTCCAGAAGCGCGCGATGCAGGTCGTGATCCTTCTTCAATATCGAAAAAATGTCGTCATGATGCGTCATGGAAATCTCCAGATATGATGATTACCCTGACGAACGCCTGACGGGATAAATCGTTGCGAAGGAAAATCTCCGTCTTTCGAATGTTCCCCTTCTGTTCAAGGCGGGAGGACGCTATAAAGGATCATGGACTTTCCCGCGCCCGATGACCGCACTATAGCCCATCGCAAGATCATCCATATCGACATGGACGCCTTTTTCGCGTCGGTGGAACAGCGCGACAATCCCGATCTTCGCGGGCAACCCGTCGCGGTGGGCGGCGCGGGGCCGCGCGGCGTGGTGGCCGCAGCGAGCTACGAGGCTCGCGTGTTCGGCGTGCGCTCCGCCATGCCAGGGGGCAAGGCGCGGCGGCTGTGCCCGGATCTGATCTTCGTGCCGCCGCGCTTCGATGCCTATCGCGCGGTTTCGCAGCAGGTCCGGCGCATCTTCGAGCGCTTCACCGACATCATCCAGCCGCTGTCGCTCGATGAAGCCTATCTCGATGTCACGAAAAACAAGCCCGGCATTGCGTCGGCCACCTATGTGGCGCAGGAAATCCGACGCATGATCCATGAGGAGACCGGCCTCACCGCTTCCGCCGGCGTTTCCTACAACAAGCTGATCGCCAAGCTCGCCTCGGACCAGAACAAGCCCGATGGCCTGTGCGTCGTCCCGCCCGAACAAGGCGCGGATTTCATCGCGGCGATGCCGGTGTCGCGCATCCACGGCATCGGGCCGGTGACGGCACGGAAAATGCGCGAGATGGGCATTATAACCGGCGCGGACCTGCGGCGGCAGGAGCTGGATTTTCTCCAGCGGCATTTCGGCAAGGCTGCGCGTTTCTATCACGGCGCGGCGCGCGGCATCGATCATCGCCCGGTCGAGGACAAGCAGGTGCGCAAGTCGATCAGCGTCGAGGATACGTTCGAGCAGGATCTGCGTGCGCCCGAAGCGTTGGCGGCGGCGCTGGAGCCAATTATCGGGCGGCTGTGGGGTCGCATGGAAAAGGCTCAGAGCTTCGGGCGCACGGTGACGCTCAAGATCAAATATAATGATTTCAGCATCATCACCCGTTCGGCCACCCTGCCGGAACCGGTCATGACGGAGGAAATGCTGGCACGCGCGGGGCGCGACTTGCTGATGCGGCAATTTCCGGTGCCCAAAGGGGTGCGCCTGCTGGGGCTGGGGGTGCATAATCTGGCCGAGGAGAAGGAAAGCGATAGAGATCAACCGCCTGTGCGCCTTGCCCGGCAGCTTTCGCTGGCGCTGTAAGGACTTTCCGGATCGGCCTCGCACGCTCTGTTTCGCGTTAATTTATAGGATAAGTAATCCTACTTATAGGATGCTTCAGGATAATTAGAAGCGCTGCGCATACACCTGTCCCCAGGCAGCGATATTCGCTGTCTCGCATTGCACAGGGGATAGCCAATGTCGAAATCCACCCAGTTGCTCGAAGCCGCCGTGGCGGATGTGATCGTCAATCGTCCGGCCGAAGGGGAGCGTCCCACCGCCCGCCAGCGGGCGGCCATCGACCGCGCCTTTGCCGCCGTGTTGAAGATCGTCGCGCCGCGCATCCGCCATTTCATCAAACAATATGGGCTGGTGAACCATTGGGAGGATGCCGAGCAGGTGTGCGCCATCGGCGTGCATCGCGCCATTGCGGCCTATGATCCGGAAAAGGCGATGTTCACCACTTTCGTCAACTGGCAGTTGCGCGGCGAGCTTCAGGGTTTGCGTTTTCGTCTGATGGATGATCAGCGTCCTTCGGCCAGGAAAGTCGAGGCAACGACGGTTTCGCTGCAAATGACCGAACGCGGGCCCGATGGCGAGGACATATCGCTGGAAACGCTGATCGAGGATGAAGGCGCGTTCGCGCGCACCGAGGCCTGCGCCTCCGAACATCTGGCGCAGTGTGCGGGCGAGGCGCTGATGGACGAATATGTGCGCCATTTGCGCAGCGTCGGCATCACGCAGCTCAAGCGCAAGGCGCGGTCGTCGCGCGGCGTTGCAAGGAAGCGCGAAGCAGGATCGGCCCTGCCCCGATATGCGCACCGCCGCGCGCCGCATATCGACCCCGAAGAGCTGCGCAAGCTCGAGGAGAGGATCGAACGCGACCGGGACATCGTCGCGCGCCATCTGTTTGGGCATGGCGAAGACAGGGGCGAAGGCGAAGAGGAGGCTGATGCCGATCAGGGGCTGACGAGAGAACGCATCCGCCAGATCACCCGGCGCGCGGCCCGACTGATGGGCGAACTGGCGATGGACAATCCGCGCTTCACGCCGGGTCGGGAAGGTCAGGAAGCGCCTCCCGCTCCCACCCCAGCACAGAAAACCGGACTGTTGCCGCGCGGCAACCATGTTCCCGCGGGAACCGGCGGCACGATCACGGTTACATCGCCGGACATGGAGCCGGACGAAGAGCGGAATCTCGCCGCGAATGAAAACGCGGTCAACGGGCTGACCGGTTCATCGCTTCGTCATTAGGGTGAGTCCCCGAGCGAAGCGAAACTCAAACGAAGCGAAAAGAGTGAAGCGCCCGGCCTGGCCCCCTCAGGTCGGGCGCGAAGAATTTGCACCAAATGCGATACAAAAGCGGGAATAGACATTTCGCCTGCCGCCCAACCATGATAGGCAGCCGCCGCGCGGCATCCAGCACGAAATCTTGGCGCAAGCGTCGAAACGATTACGGTCGAAACGATTACGAAAGTGGGCGGCGGCAGGAAATGGACGGCACATCGCCAGAATTGCCGACTACAAATCCCTCGCGCCGCCGGGGGCCAAGGCGCGTGCCCGCGCTGCGCGAACGGCATGAGGGCGCCGGGAGTTCGACGGTAAGCAGGGTCATAGCGACGGACCCGCATCGCCTGTTCCTTTTTCCCAATGCCATGCGCGAGATGCGGCGGCGCGCCGGGTGCGGCTCGTTGCTCGATCTGTCGCGGCTTTTGCCTTCCATCCCCTATATTCGCCTCGCCAAGATCGAGCGCGGCGAAGTGTTCGCCAAGGCGAGCGAGCTTGCGGCTATTGCCGCGGCGCTTGGCATCGACAACCCGGCGGCCTTGCTAATCGATGTCGAGGATCCGAATTTCAGTGTCGCGCTGTGGGCGGAGCTGCGCGGAGAGCGCCTTGCCCTCAACCGCGCGGGCGAGGAACTGGCGATGCTCCTCGCCGCCGCCTTTCGCGCGCGCAGGGCCAGCGACCCGGAGCTGACCCTCGCGCGATTGCAAGGCGATTACGGGCTGGCCCCGGTCATCGTCTCGCGTATCGAAAATGCGGTGAAGCCGATCGATCGGTGGAACGCCGATACGCTTTCCGCAATCGCCGCAGTGCTGGGGATAGACAGCCCGAAAATGATCGGGAAGCATGTGCTCGGCGCGTGGGAATCCGGCGTGCTCGACGCATGGCTGGCGCGAATTCCCGGCGCGCGCGAACGCGAGGCGCGAACGCGCGAACGGGTGCGGGCGCTGCGCACCGAACTGGCGCGCCTGCCCGCCGCGCAGGGCGAGGCCCGAACCGGGCGCCCGGCGATGGCCTCTTCGCCTTCCCTTGCGTCATCGGCAGGGCGGCTTCAAGTTCAGGGCGTGCCGCTCGGCGACGGCTTGATCGAGCCTTATCCCAACCCGCAGCATGTCGCGCCGCCGCCGGGCACCGGCCCTAAAGCCTATGCGCTGCGCATGAGCCGCGCGTCACTGGGCGCGGCCATTCCGGCCCATGCGGTGCTGATCGTCGATCCCGACCGGACGCCGTTGCAGGGCGGGCTTGCCGTGCTGCGCGAGGAAAAAGGGTTGCGTGTGCTCAGCGTCACAACCGACAGCGATGGGCATTTATACGGCCACAGCAGCAATCCGAAGAAGGACATCCCGCTCGATGCGGTGCCGACTTCGGCGCTGGCCATGGTTGTGGCCATATTGCTGGGATAAATATCCAATTATCCTTGCGATCGGAAGTGGTCGCGGGATAGAAGGTCATAACGATATATAAATACCAGCGCGGTCGCGTGGCATATTTTCCGTCGGCGGCTCCGGCGGCATTCAGGGGATTAGCGTGATCGGGACTCATATCCATTTCAGCCGCATGTTTTCCGGCGCGCGCGTCAAGGCGCTGCTGGCAGTCGCCGCCTGCCTGCCGTTCGCGGTGCCCGGCGCCGTGCAGGCGCAGACGCCCCAGCCGAGCCTGATGGACAGCTTTCGCATCGGTACCGGCGGGGGCGCCCTGTGCCAGGCGCAGAGCAATGCGACCGACGGCGCGATTTCCGGCATGTTCGACCGGAGCTGGACCGTGGTATGCCGCGATTCCGCGCTGCCGGTCGGGCGCATGTTCGCGTTGCGCGGGATGCAGGGCGAAGGCCAGACGGAGCTGGTTCAGCGGGTGATCGCCAGCCGCAAGGATGCGCTGTCGTGCAGTGCTGCGGGCGGCATCACGCTGGAGGACATCGGCGCGGTCCAGGCGATGAACTGCATGAGCGCGGGCGGCATCGCATCGCGCATCACCGCCGTGACGCGTGGGCGCTTTACCTACGTGACGCAGGGCATCGCCAGCTATGCGAGCGCGCTCGATCTCGGACTGCGCACGATCGTCGCCGACCGCATAATCGAGGGCGAGATCGAGGTGGCGACGCTCGGTGGGCAGGACGACGCGGCGTTCGCGCGGGCGCAGGCGGAGGCGCTTGACCCACAGGTGGTGTTGGCCGAGGGCTATCGCCGCAACAACAGCGGCAATTATGCCGAGGCTGCGGAATTTTTCGACAGCCTGAACGACCGGATTTCGGATGAGGAGGGCGCGGCGAAGCTCAGCCCCGCCGAACGCACCAATCGCGCGCACGAATATCAGATCAACCGCGCGTTGCAGCTTTCCAACCTTGGCGAATTCGGCAGCGCGGACCGGCTGTTCCGGCTGGCACGCGCCATTCCGACCGCCGACCCGGTGCAGCTGCGCCTGCGCCGCAATTTCGAGGCGATGCACCTGCTCAACCAGGGCAAATATGAGGCGGCGCTGGCGCTGCTCAATCGGCCGCTGGCCACTATGACGATGACCGGCGCGGCCGCAGACGGCGCGGTGGAGATCGATGCTATCGCTGCCGCCGAACTGAACAGCGCGGTCCCCACCGCGCAGACGCTGACGATGGGACAGGACACGACGCTGACCGCCGCCGAACGCGCCGCGATTATCGATGCGCAGGCGCAGCAATTGCGCGGCACGGCGCTGCGCCTGTCGGGCAAGCCGGGCGAAGCGCGCCCACTGATCGAAAAAGCGCTGGCGGACGCCGTGGCGATCCGCGACGGGCGCGTGACATCGATCACCCGGCTGCGCGCGCAACTGCTCGCGGAGATTGCGCTGACGCATGAGGCGCAGGGCGACATGGGCAAGGCCGAGGCGCTGCTGCGTCAGGGCGTCGATCTGCTTGCCGTGCAATATCCCGAAACGGTGGCGATGAACGGCGCGCGGGCGCGGCTGGCGGCGTTTCTGGCGCGGCGCGGGCGGAACGACGAAGCGATGGGCATTTACCGGACTGTCATCGATTCGACGGTGGCGAACCGCAATGCGCTGACGGGCCTCAACAACCACATAGCGCCCTATTTCGATCTGCTCGTCGAAGGGCTGAAGACGAAGCCGGAGCTGGCGGGCGACCTGTTCCTTGCCTCGCAGACGTTGATGCGACCCGGCGCGGCGGACACGATGGAGGTGCTGACGCGCGAGCTTTCGGGCGGCACGAGCGAGGCGGCGCGGCTGTTCCGCCAGTCCGTTTCCCTCTCCCGCGACATTGAACGGGCGCGGATCGAGCTGGCGCAACTGGAGCAGCAGGCAGAGCGGAATTCCTCGGCGGCGGCGCTGGTCGCCGCGCAGCAGCGGGACATCGAAGCGCTGGCGCAGCAGCAGGCCGCGACGCTGGGTGCGCTATCCGCCTATCCGCAATATCGCGCGGTGTCGAAAGATGCGCTGAGCCTCGCCGATTTGCAGGCGGCGCTGAAACCCGGCGAAGCCTATCTCAAGCTCGCACAGATCGGCGATGCGATTTACGCGATCTATGTCGATGCGGCGGGGGCGACCGGCTATCGTGCGGGTATCAGTGCGGGCGATCTCGACGACAAGGTGGCGGAGCTGCGCGAGACGATTTCCACGAACGTCAATGGCGTGCAGACCACCTATGCATTCGATGTTCGGATCGCGCGCGAGCTTTATGTCGCGCTGATCGGGCCGATCGATGCGCGGCTGGCCGATGTGCGGCATCTGATCTTCGAGCCGGACGGGGCGATGCTGCAATTGCCGGTCAACTTGCTGATCGCCAGCCAGGACGGGGTCGATGCCTATCTCGCCCGCCTAGACAAGCGCGGCAATGACGAATTCGATTTTCGCGGCATAGACTGGCTGGGCCGCGACCATGCGGTGAGCACGTCGCTTTCCGCAAAAGCGCTGCGTGACGCGCGAAGGGCACCGGATTCGGCGGCCAAGCGCGATTATATCGGCTTTGGCGAGAATGCGCCTGTGAACGCGATGCGCAAGATCGCGCTGACGCGCTCCGCGATAAGCGGCGCGGCGAACGGCGAGCAAGCCGCGGATTGCAGCTGGCCCACCGCGCAATGGGCCAGCCCGATCGCCGCGACCGAACTGCGCAGCGCCGCGCGACTGCTGGGCAAGGGCGGATCGGAAGTGGTGACGGGCGTGGCCTTTACCGACGAAAATATCCTCGCGCGCGATGACCTGTCGGAATATCGCATCCTGCATTTCGCCACCCATGGGCTCGTCACCGCGCCGCGCCGCGAATGTCCGGCGCGTCCGGCGCTGGTCACATCCTTCGGGGCGCCCGGAAAATCTGACGGGCTGTTGCAGTTCGGCGAAATTTTCGACCTGAAGCTCGATGCCAATCTCGTGATCCTGTCCGCCTGCGATACGGCTGGCAAGGCCAGCAAGGAAGCGACGCGCGAAGCGGGCCTCGGCAGCGGCGGCGGATCGGCGCTCGACGGGCTGGTGCGCGCGTTCATCGGCGCGGGCGGCCGTTCGGTGATCGCGAGTCACTGGCCCGCGCCCGACGAGTATAAGGCAACCGAGCGCCTGATTACCGGCCTGTTCACCGCCGGAGCCGATGTGCCGGTGGCGCAGGCGCTGCAAAGCGCGCAGATCAAGCTGATGGATGACGCGGAGACGTCTCATCCTTTCTACTGGTCCGGCTTTTCCGTGATCGGCGACGGCGCGCGACCGCTGGTCGCCCAGCACTGATCGTGCCGAACACCCGTCGCGCGCGTGTGTGGCGGCGCAAATTGCTGCGCATATGGCACGACACGGGCCTGCTGCGGCTCTGCTTCACGCTCGTCATGCTGGCCGCCGCGCTGCTCTTTGCCCGCTATAGCTGGAACATGCCGCTGGTCGTGCAGGCGGAGCGCAGCTTTTACGACTTGCGCACCACGGCCTTCGCCCCGCGCGCCGAGCAGGACCCGCGCATCGTCATGGTGGTGTATAACGACCAGACGCTGATCGATACGCGCAAGCGATCGCCGCTCGACCGCGCGACTTTGGCGCGGGCGCTGCGAGCGCTGGACGGCATGGGCGCGAAAAGCATCGGCATCGATATCCTGTTCGACCAGCCGCAGGATGAGGACGAGGAGCTGCTCGCGGCGTTTCGGACAATGAAAACGCCCACCTTCGTCGCTTATGCCAGCGTCGAGAATAATGCCGACCAGATCATCTATGATCAGCACGAATTTCTGACGCAGTTTCTGGGGCAGGCGAAAACGCCGCATGTGACACCCGCGAGCATCCGCTTCGAGGTGGACAGCGATGGCGTGGCGCGAAGCTGGCCGCCGCCGGTCGATGGCCTGCCAGACCTTTTGACGCGAAAAATGGCGCCCGCTGCCGCCGCGCCCTATCAAGGCTTTCAGGGCAGCATCCGCTATCGTCTGCCTGCGGACGAGGAACGCCCGGTATTCGCGTCCTTCCCCATCGACCTGTTCGGCGATCCGGCGGTGGCGAGCGCCTTTGCCGACCAGATCAGCGGCCGTCATGTGCTGATCGGCGGGGATATCGTCGATATCGACCAGTTCGAAACGCCGATGACGCCGATGACCGGCAAGACGATGATCGGCCTTGCCGTGCATGCCCAGATGCTGGCGCAGATGCTCGACGGGCCGCCATGGCAGCGGCTGCCGACATGGATGCTATGGAGCATCACGCTGCTCGTCGTGGCGGCGGCGGCCCTGACGGCCCTGACCGAACTGCGCTGGTATCAGTTGCTGTTCTATCTTGCGGCGCAAATTCTGCTGTTCGGCGGACTGCCGCTGTGGTTCGCCTCCAGGGGTGTGGATACGCAAGGGCTGCCCGCCATCGGCTGGGCGATCGGGTGGATCGTCGCGTTCATCGCCATCGGTTCGGCGGCGCGGGCGGTCGGGTCGCAGCAACGGCGCTTCGCTCAGTCGGCACTGGGCAAATATCTGCCCCGCGACATCGCCAGCCAGATATTGCAGGAGCCGGAGAAGCTGGCGCTGCACGGCGAGAAGCGCGAAATATTCGTGGTGTTCACCGATCTGGAGGGCTTCACCAAGCTTTCCCACGCGATCCAGCCGGAAATGGTGGCGCAGCTTTTGAACCGTTATCTCGATATGCTGTCCGATGTCGTGCTGGCCCATGGCGGCACCATCGACAAGTTCGTCGGCGATGCGGTCGTCGCCTTCTGGGGCGCGCCGATCTCTCGCCCCGACGACGGCGCCAATGCCGCCAAGGCCGCTTATGCGATGTGGCAGGCGGGCGAGGCGTTCCGCGCTGACCTGCCGCCCGGTGTGCCGCCCATTGGCAAGACACGGGTGGGGCTGAACTGGGGCGAAGCGATCGTGGGCAATTTCGGCGGCAAGGGGCGCATCCAATATACCGCGCTGGGCGACAGCATGAACACGGCATCGCGGCTCGAATCGGCCAACAAGGCGCTCGACACCAGCATCCTCGCCAGCCGCGAGGCGGTCGAACGGTCCGGCCTCGACTGGTGGCGTCCGATGGGGCGGGTGGTGCTGCGCGGTCGCGCAACCCCGGTCGATATATTCGAACCCGCGCCCGATTTTCCCGCCAGTGATGCGCGTCACTTAACCGAATTGATGAACGCGCTATCAACCGAATCAGATAAGGCGTTGGCAGGGATAGGCGCGCTGATTTCGCGCTATCCGGATGACAAGGCGCTCAAAAACCTGCACAATCGGCTGAAAGCGGCCGGAGATGGAGATGCATATGATCTGGGATAAAAAAACCGCACGAACATTGGCGCTGGCAGCGGCGATGACGATGGCCGGGGCCGCGCTCGCCCCGCAGGCGGCGCAGGCGGAAAGCATCGTCGTGCGCGCCAGCGGCCCCTCGGCCAAGGACTTTTCGCCCGGCAAGAAGCTGGCCGACAATATTTCGATCACGCTGAAAGCGGGCGATATCGTCACATTGCTCGACGGGCGCGGCACGCGCACGCTGCGCGGCCCGGGCACCTTCGGATCGACCGCGACGCTGGCTGGAACCGACACCCGCAACCGGCTCGACGATCTGTTCAAGACGCGCACCGAGCGCCGCGCGCGGACCGGGGCGGTGCGCGGTACGATCCCCGAACCGACGAGCGCGCCGCGTTCGCCCAACATCTGGTATGTCGACATAAGCCAGGCATCGACGGCCTGTGTGCCGGACCCGGACAATGTGAAGATCTGGCGGCCCTCGACCGCCGAAGCTGCCGACGTGACGATCACCCCGTCGGCGGGCGGCGCGAGCGGCAAGGTGCATTTCGACGCGGGGCAATCCGTGGCCTGGTGGCCCGAAGAATTGCCGATCGACGAAGGCGCGCATTATGCCCTGAGCTGGGCGGGCCTCACCAAGCCGGTGCAGATCGGCTTTTCGCTGATGGCGCCGGGTTCGGAAGGGCTGGAGAATATGGCCGCCGCGCTGATTTCGCGCAAATGCGACGCGCAACTCGATCTGCTGGTCGAGACGGTGGCGCTGCCCGATCCCGCGCCCGATGTCGGGGGATGAAAAGGGCGGGCACAAATGGCCGTGGCACGCTCTGAACGGGCAGTCGCCGCTTGTCACGACGGAGGCGGGCTGGTAGCGTGCCGGGCCTATAAAAAATCATCGTAATTCAGGTGATGAAGCGCGAAACGGGTCGCCCTGTCACATATTTCGGCTACCGCTCTGGGCAGCCGGAAATCATGACTGAGAAGCTGTAAAGTGAAGACAGGCGCGGCTCCGGGCGAGCTGGCCATTAAATGGGGGATATATGGGCGCGCGGAATATCATCGTTGGCAGGGAACGGTTCCGATCCGCATCGCGGCTGGTGTTCGTGGTCGCCCTGTTGACGCCGGTGACGGGCACATGGGCGCAGGTAGCCGCGCAGAATCCGCCGACCCGCGAGGAGCTGAACCGCGCCGAGCAGATCGCGCCCGCCGACCGCCGCCCCAGCCGCCTGAGCGTGGAAGGCGACATCGAACGCGCGCCTTGTCCGCTCGCCGATGCGCGCTATGCCAACATCACGACGCGCTTTTCGACGGTGTCGTTCGAGGGGTTGAGGGAGGTTCCGGCCGAAGCGCTCGCCGAGAGCTGGAGTGAGTTTGCGAACCGCGACGTGCCGCTTTCGAGCTTGTGCGAAATCCGCGACCGTGCGGCGACGATTTTGCGCGCGCGCGGCTATCTCGCCGCCGTGCAGGTGCCGCCGCAGCGGATCGAGAAAGACGGCATAGTTCGCTTCGACGTGCTGATGGCGAAACTGGTCGGCATCGAGGTGCGCGGCGACGCGGGGCGCAGCGAGCGCCTGATCGCGGCGCATATGGAGGCGCTGAAAGGGCAGCCGGTTTTCAACAGCCATGAGGCGGAGCGGCATCTGCTGCTGGCGCGCGATCTGCCCGGCTATGATGTGCGGCTCGCGCTGCGCCCGGCGGGCACGGCGCCCGGCGAGGTGATCGGCGAGGTGCGGGTGACGCGCCAGCCGGTGCGCTTCGACATCAACGTGCAGAATCTGGGGTCGCGCTCGGTCGGGCGCTTTGGCGGCCTCGCGCGGCTGCAGCTCAATGACCTGACCGGCATGGGCGACAGCACGGTCATCAGCCTGTTCAACACCGCGCAGACGCGCGAGCAGACGGTCTTGCAGGTCGGTCATTCGATGGCGCTGGGCAAAGACGGGCTGCGCCTTTCGGGCGATTTCACTTATGCATGGACCAAGCCCGATATTGGCGGCGGCGCGGATATTACATCCGACACGTTGATCGCCTCGGCGCAGCTTTCCTATCCGTTGCTGCGCACACAGGCGCGCAATCTGAGCGTGAGCGGCGGGTTCGACATCGTCGATCAGCAGGTGGATTTTACCGGGGTCACGCTGAGCGACGACAGGCTGCGCGTGATCTTCGCGCGGCTCGACGGCGCGCTGAGCGATGCCGAAAGCCTTGCGAGCACCAATGGCTATTCCGCCTATGAACCGCGCTGGCGGGTCGGCGGATCGGTCGAATTGCGCAAAGGCCTTTCCGGTCTTGGCGCAAGCGGCAGCAAGGCGGACCCGGATGCTTTCGTCATCCGCGCTTCTGCGAGCGCGGAGTTCCGCCCGGTGCCGGACGTCACCCTCGCCTTTGCTCCGCGCGCGCAATATAGCGCCGATCCGCTGCTCTCATTCGAGGAAATGAGCGCGGGCAACTATACGGTCGGGCGCGGCTATGATCCGGGCGTGATCGCGGGCGACAGCGGCCTTGGCTTTGCCGCCGAGGCGCGGCTGGGCAGCCTGATGCCCCATGCGGTGAGGGATGTGGCGCTCCAGCCTTTCGTCTTTTTCGATGCGGCGTGGATGTGGAACGAGGATGCGGCGCTCGCCGGGACCAACCCCCTTAAGGTCTATTCCGCGGGCGGCGGTGTGCGCGGCGCATGGGGCAACCGCGCGCGCTTCGACCTGACGCTGGCCGCGCCCTTGCGCACGCCCGATTTCGCCGCTCGCAAAGGCGATGTCCGCATGCTCTTTTCCGTGACCACCCAGCTTTGGCCGTGGAGCCGATAAGATGACCTATAATATCCTCAACGCCCCACCCGCTGCGCGCCATATCGGCAGGCTGCTCTCTGGCGCATGCCTGATTGGGCTGGCGGCAGGCCTTGCCGCGCTTCCATCGACGGCGGCGGCTCAAAACGCCTTTCGCGGTCCACCCCCAACCGTCAATTCGGGCATCGTCACCATTGTTCAAGGCGGCGTGGACGGCGGCACCGGACAACCGCTCGATACGATCATCATAGACAGCCCGACCGCAGTGATCCAATGGGAACCCGATCCGCTTTCGCCGGGTAATCCGACAGTGGCCGGCAATATCGAGTTTCTGAGCGCTGGCACCATCGGCCGCTTTCAAAGCGGAAGCATTCCGACGGATTTCACCGTTCTCAATCTTGTCCTTCCTACGGGCAATAGCGGTACTCCGCTGGACCGTGTAATTGAACTGAACGGCACCATCGAGAGCCGGATAAACGGCATTCCCGGCGGCAATGTGTGGTTCTATACGCCGGGCGGGTTTCTGGTCGGCGGCACGGCGGTCATCGACGTCGGCGGGCTGGTGCTTTCAACGAGCCAGATCGACGACACGCAGCTTTTTACTGGCCTCAACGGCACGATTAACTTCACAGGCGCGCCCACGCCCACCTCGCGGATCACCATAGACTCTGGCGCTTCGATTCTTGCCAGCAATTATGTGGCCATGGTCGCGCCGCGCATAGAGCAGGGCAGCACCGTAACTGTCGACGGCAGCATCGCCTATGTCGCGGCCGAGCAGACAATGATTACGATGAACGGCGGGCTGTTCGATATCGTTGTAACGGACGGCAGCGACGACGCCAACGGCGTCGTTCACACGGGCACCACCACCGGCCCTGAATCTCTGAGCAGCGCTGACGTTCAGCGCATCCACATGGTCGCGGTGCCGAAGAATCAGGCGATGACGATGCTGCTTTCGGGCACCATCGGCTATACGGCGGCGGCCAGCGCGGCCAATGAAGGCAGCGCGGTCATCCTGTCGGCTGGTAGCGATGTGCAAAACTCACCGCCCGACATCTTCTTCTCGCCGAGTATCGACGGGGCGACCGGCCTCCCCAACAGCGGCAGCGCGAATATCACCGTTTCCGGGAATACCGATTTCAGCAACGCCACAACGGCCTATGCGCTCGATGCGATCACGCTCGATGCAGGGGCGGGCGAGCAGATCAACGCCGCCTCTGACCTCATACTCTATGCGCAGAGAGAGGGCGCGGGCGGGCTGATCGCCTTTACGGCGGCGGGCAGCGGCTCCATCGACGTGACCGGCACGCTGATTGCCGATGCCCATGCCGGGGCGAACAGCATCACCGGCACGCCGGGCATGGACACGACCGGCGGCACGATCACGCTGACCACGACCGGCGGCACCATCGCCTTTGGTGACGCCAGCATGTTCGATGTCCATGCCTTTGGCGGCGACGGGACGACCGGCGGCACCGGCACCGGCGGCAGCATTGCTTTTCTTGCCGATGGCGGGAGCATCACCGGCACCGGCGAAACGACACTCTTCGCCAATGGCTATAGCGGCTCGTCGGAGATGGGCAGCGGGCTTGCCGCAGGCGATGGTGTTGGCGGCACGATCACGCTGGCGACCGGCGCGGGCGGTGGCGATCTGTCGTTCGGCACCCTTATAGCCACAGCCGATGGCAACGACATTTTCTTCAACGATCCATCCGAGCCGTTCATCAATTTCGACGGCGACGGCGGAGACGGCATCGGCGGCGCGATAACAGTGACGATGGATGGCGGCAGCCTGACGGCGGGCGATGTGACCCTTTCCGCCAGCGGCTTCGGCTATGCGGCGGGTGCACATGACAGCGCTCTTGGCACAACGCCTTTTGTTTCGGGCAGCGGCACCGGCGGCCTCGTCGGCTTCAGCGCCAGCGGCGGCACCGCTACGCTAACGACATTGACGATGAACGCCGATGGCGAAGGTGGACTTTCACTCGCGGGCGACAGCTTCGCACCCATCGGATCGACGGCAGGCAATGGCACTGGCGGCACGGCCAGTCTGGCTTTGTCGGGCACCGGCGCGCTCGCGCTGACCGACCTCACCCTTTCGGCGTTCGGCACGGGCGGCCTTGGTGGCGATGCATTCGATTCCTTCTCGTCTCCGCCGCCTGTCTCGACCTTCCTGGCCGAAGATGGCGGCGACGGCACCGGCGGCAACGCTTTCATCGCTCTGGCCAATGGCAGCCTTACCGCCACGACAGTGAATATCGGGGCGAATGGCGAGGGCGGGGTCGGCGGCAACAACGAGACGCTGGGCAGTGGCGGCATGGGCGGCGCCGGCAGCGGCGGCAGCGCGGATTTCGGCTCCAGCGGCGGCACGCACGACATCGGCACATTGTCGATCGAAGCGCGGGGCGCGGGCGGCGCGGGTGGCGCGGGGCGCTATATTTCGGGCTTCGATCCGGTCACGTTCGACCCCATCTACGCCTATGACGCCGCGCCCGGCGGCGCGGGCGGCGCGGGCGCGGGCGGCACGGCGGGCCTGACCGGCGGCAACGGAACGACAGTCACCACCCTGACGGTGGATGCTTCCGGCGTTGGCGGCGCGGGCGGCGACGGCCTTGTCGGCGGCAATGGCGGCGACGTGACCATCGGCCTTGCGAGGGCGGACTTTCTGGCCGGAACACCCTTCGCCTTCGGCTCATGGCTGATGCAGGCACGGTCAGGCGGCGGCGCGGGCGGTGCATCGCCCTCGGGCGGTACGGCGGGGACCGCAGGCATTCCAACCCCCAGCTCGGTGGGCGGCATTGCCGTTACCCTCGCTGACGGATCGACCACCAATGGCACAAGCGCGACATGGGTTTCTGACAGCGGGATCGCCATGGACGCGGATGGCGCGGGCACCATCGCGCTGACCGGGGCTTTCGCAGCGACCGCCGCAGGCACCATCGGTTTCAGTCACAATAATCGTCCGGCCAACGCGAATACACTCGGCGCGGACAGCATCGTGCTGACAGCAGGCGGGCCGATTACCTCAACGGGCGACACGCGCCTGCGGGCGACGGGCAGCTTTTCCGCCCAATCGCTGATGGGTGGGATCAGCATGACCGACATCGGCTCGGGCACGGATACGGTGCTGCTTGCCGCCAATGGCGCGGTTGCCGTTACCACCGATCTGGTGGCGGGGGGGACGGTCAGCGCGGATGGGCAGAGCATCAGCATCACCAGCCTGGGCGACATTGCGTTCGACCATGCCATAGCGACGGCGGGCGACTTCACGCTGGATGCGGGCGGCACGGCGAGCTTCGTTAACGCCAGCAGCGCCGCGCAGAATATCGTCATCACCAGCGCCGATATCGACATCGGCACCGGCGCGAGCCTGACGGCGGTGGGGCAAGTGCAGCTTGCGAGCGACGGGAGCAGCGCGTTCGACTATATCGGCGGGGCGGACAACACGGCCGGATATAGCCTCTCCGGCGCGGAGATCGCGCGGCTGTTCGGCACCGACATTATCATTGCACCGCAAAGCCAGTCGATCATCGGCGACTTCACCGTTGTGGGCGGCACGGGCGGCAATATCGATGCCAATGGCCTGTTCGTGATCGATTCGGCCGGGAGGATGCGCGTCGAGGGCGATCTGCAACTGACAGGCCTTGGCACGGCGGGCGGGCTGACGCTGCGTGCGGGCAACGGCATCGACGTGATTGCCGATACCGCCTCCATCGACCTGCGTGGTGCGGGCAATGTGCTGGGCGGCATCCTCTCGATGGAGAGCGCAAGTGTTACCGTCGCCACCCAGTCGGCGATAGACGATATTACCGGCACCGGGATAACCATCGAGGAGCGTGACACCCGCCTTGCGCAAAATGATGGCATCGTCAGCGACGACGGCTATCTGCGCGCAGGACAGATCGCCATCGACGTGATCGAAGGCGTGTACATCCAGAACAGCGGCGCGGGCACCGACTTTGATCAGCGGCGCGGCTTCACCGCCAACAGCGTCTCCATCAACACGGGCCAGGGCGGCGCGGGCGAGATCGTGATCAACGGGCGATTGGTGGACCCGCAGACCGGCGGCTTCATCACCGGCCTGACGGCATTGCAACAGGTGGACGTGAACGGCGGATCGGGCGGCTATGCGACGGGATCGACGATCAACGGCTGCCTCATCGCCAGCCCGACAATCTGCACCGTCACTCCTCCACCGCAGAACGAGCCGGAAATCGATATTCCCACGCGCAACGAAGATATCGAGCGCGCGCTGGACCCCGAGACCGGGCTTGCGGGCGATGCATTGCCGACCGTCATCATCGAGCTGAAGGAGTTCGAACAGACCGGCTTCCCGCCGCTGATCGACGAGCCGGTGACGGGTGCGGGCAATGACGATCTGTGGACCAGCACCGATTGTGCCGATGGCACCGGCGCGGGCTGCGCCGGAACCCCATGATATAAGGCTATAAGCCATTTGCCAGCCGAGGAAGGAATTCGACCATGGCGACGAAAGCATCAGACCTGTTCATCCAATGTCTGGAAGAGGAGGGGGTCGAATATATTTTTGGCGTGCCGGGCGAGGAAAATCTCGACATGCTCGACAGCTTGAGCCGGTCGGAAAAGATCAGGCTGATTCTGACGCGACATGAACAGGGCGCGGGCTTCATGGCGGCGACCTATGGGCGGCATACCGGCAAGACCGGCGTGTGCATGGCGACATTGGGGCCGGGCGCGACCAATCTCGTCACTGCGGCGGCTTATGCGCAACTGGGCGGCATGCCGATATTGATGGTGACGGGGCAGAAGCCGATCAAGAAATCGAAGCAGGGGCGGTTTCAGATCCTCGACGTCGTCGACATGATGCGCCCGATCACCAAATATACGCATCAGCTTGCGTCCGCCGACAACATCCCCAGCCGGGTGCGCGAGGCGATCCGGCTGGCGGAAGAGGAAAAGCCCGGCGCGACGCATCTGGAATTTCCCGAGGATGTGGCCGACGAACATACCGACAGCACGCCGATCAAGCCCAGCCTCGCGCGGCGGCCATCGGCGGAGCCCAAGGCGGTGCGCGCGGCGGTAAGGGCGCTGGAGGAAGCAAAGCATCCCGTGCTTGTGATCGGCGCGGGTGCGAACCGCAAGATAACCGGGCGCATGCTGTTGCAGTTCATCGAGAAGACCGGCATCCCGTTCGTGACGACGCAGCTCGGCAAGGGCGTGATCGACGAAACGCATCCGCTGTTTCTGGGCTGTGCGGCGCTGTCCGCCGGGGATTTTGTCCACCGCGCCATTGAGGCGGCGGACATCATCGTCAATATCGGCCATGACGTGATCGAGAAGCCGCCCTTCTTCATGAAGAACGGGGGTTGCCCGGTCATCCATGTGTCGAGCCGTTCCGCGGAGGTCGATCCCGTCTATTTCCCCAATATCGAGGTGATCGGCGATATCGCCAACGCGATCTGGCAGATGAAGGAAGACATCGTTCCTGCCGCGAAGTGGAATTTCGCGCATATGCTCGAATACCGCAAGGCGGAGGTGGCGCATACGCAGAGCCTTGAGGGCGATACGCGCTTCCCGATCTTCCCCCCGCATCTGGTGCGCGAAGTGCGCAAGGCGATGCCCAGCGACGGCATCATCTGCCTCGACAATGGCGTCTATAAAATCTGGTTCGCGCGCAATTATGCGGCGCGGCAGCAGAATACCGTGCTGCTCGACAATGCGCTTGCCACCATGGGCGCGGGGTTGCCGAGCGCGATGGCGTCGGCGATGGTCTACCCGGATCGCAAGGTGATGGCGATCTGCGGCGATGGCGGCTTCATGATGAACAGCCAGGAGATGGAGACGGCGGTGCGCCTGAAGCTCAACATCACCGTGCTGATATTGAATGACGGCAGCTATGGCATGATCCGCTGGAAACAGGCGAATATGGGCTTCAAGGATTTCGGCCTGACCTATGGGAACCCGGATTTCGTCAAATATGCGGAAAGCTATGGCGCGATCGGGCACAGGGTGGAGAGCGCCGCGCATCTGCCCGAACTGCTCGCGAATACGCTCGCCACGCCGGGCGTGCATCTCATTGATTGTCCGGTCGATTATAGCGAGAACGACCAGATATTGAACATCGACATCAAGCAGATGAGCGCGAAACTGTAAGGACCGGCCCCGTGGCAATGCTGAAGGACATCTACCCCCTTTACCTCAACAACAAGGCGTACCAGCCGAACACTGATCTTGCGGTGACGGACAAATATACCGGCGAGGTGGCGTTCCGCGTGGCGCAGGCCGATGCGGCGACGATTGACGAGGGCATAGCGGGCGCGGTGCGCGCGGCCGAACCGATGGCGCGCATGGCGAGCTATGAGCGGCAGGCGGTGCTCGATCATTGCGTCAAACGCTTCCGCGAGCGCTTCGACGAGCTGGCTTATGCGCTGTGCGTCGAGGCGGGCAAGCCGATCAAGGATGCGGAAGGCGAAGTCACCCGGCTGATCGACACCTTCCGCATCGCCGCCGAGGAATCGACGCGCCTCTATGGCGAGGTGCAGCCGCTCGACATTTCCCCACGCGCGCGGGGCTATCAGGGCATGTGGAAGCGCGTGCCGATCGGCCCGTGCAGCTTCATCTCGCCGTTCAACTTTCCGCTCAACCTTGCCGCGCACAAGATCGCGCCCGCCATTGCGGTCGGCTGCCCGTTCGTAATGAAGCCCGCGAGCCGTACGCCGCTGGGCGCGATCATCATGGGCGAGGTGCTGGCCGAGACGGACCTGCCCGAGGGCGCCTTCTCGATATTGCCCGCGCACCGCGAAGGGGCGGACCTGTTCACCGAGGATGACCGGCTGAAGCTGCTCTCCTTCACCGGCTCGCCCGATGTCGGCTGGGCGCTGAAGGCCAAGTCCGGCAAGAAGAAGGTAGTGCTGGAGCTGGGTGGCAATGCGGCGGTGATCGTCGATGCCGACGCGAACCTCGACGATGCGATGGAGCGGATCATCTTCGGCGCGTTCTACCAGAGCGGCCAGAGCTGCATCGGTGTGCAGCGCATCCTCATTCACGAAAGCATCTATGATCGGTTCAGGGATATGCTGGTCAAGCGCTCCGCGAGCCTGATCGCGGGTGATCCCAAGGACCGCAATACCTTCATCGGCCCGATGATCTCGGAAAGCGAGGCACGCAGGCTCGACGGCTGGATACAGGAAGCGGTGGCGGGCGGCGCGACGCTGCTGTGCGGTGGAAAGCGCGAGGGTGCTATGCTCGAAGCGACGCTGCTCGAAAATGTCGCGCGCGATGCCGCCGCCAACCGCGAGGAAGCATTCGGCCCGCTCGCCATCCTGTCGAAGTTCAGCGATTTCGATGCCGCGCTGGAAGAGGTGAATGACAGCAAGTTCGGGTTGCAGGCGGGCATCTTCACCCGTGACCTGTTCAAGATGTTCGAGTGCTGGGATCGGCTCGATGTCGGCGGCGTCGTCATCAACGATGTGCCCAGCTATCGCGTCGACAATATGCCCTATGGCGGGGTGAAGGACAGTGGCCTTGGCCGCGAAGGCATACGCTTCGCCATGGAGGACATGACCGAAATCAGAAACCTTGTCATCCGGCGGACATAAGAAAACCGGCTTTTGTGATTGATAAGCGCAGTTTGCACTGGTTAAAGGGCAGCCAAACGGGGGCGTGTTGATGATGGTCTGGGCGACCAATAATCGGGCAAGAAAGCGGACGGCGATTGTCGTTGCGCTGGCGACCATGGCGGCGCTTGTGCTGCTGGTCGCGGCGTTGCTGGGGCCGTGGGGCGCCAGTCCGGCAAAGAGCGCCGCCGCAAGCCCCGGCAGCTTCACCGGCGTTGCCTCCTGCGCCGGGTCGACCTGCCATGGCCGCATGGTGCCCGACGGCAAGATCGTGCGGCAGGACGAGCTTGCGCGCTGGCAGGAACCTTCGACGCCCGGCGGCGCGCATGCCCGCGCGTTCAATGTCCTTTCGGGCGCACGCAGCCAGCAGATCGCGGCGACATTGGGCATTGGCGATGCGACATCCGCCAAACAATGCCTCGGCTGCCATGCAACGCCTGCGGGCGGCAGCGAGCGCGGTGCGCGCTTCCTCACTAATGACGGCGTGGGCTGCGAGGCATGTCACGGCCCGGCGGGCGGCTGGATAGCCTCGCATTATGCCGTGGGCGCGACCCATGCGAGCAATGTCGCCAACGGCATGAAGCCGCTGGAAAAACCGGCGGCGCGGGCGTTCGTCTGTCTCGATTGCCATTTCGGATCGGCCCGCGACGGTCAGTTCGTCTCGCACCGGCTGATGGCGGCGGGGCATCCGCGCATCAGCTTCGAGCTGGACCTGTTTTCGGCGATGCAGGCGCATCATGACGAGGATGCCGATTATATCGCGCGCAAGGGCCGCTCAGACAGCGTGCGCATGTGGGCGGTGGGGCAGGCGATGGCGCTGGAGCGCGCGCTCTCGCTCTATGCCGGGCCGCTCGGCACCGAAGGCGCTTTCCCGGAATTTTATTTCTTTGATTGCCACAGCTGCCACCGCCGCATCTACGATCAGGATACGCGCGTAAAGACATGGGAAGCGAACCCCGGCAGGCCGATCCCGGCGGGCATGCCGCCGTTCAACGACGAGAATATGATATTGCTGAGCGCGGCCGCAAAGGTCGCCGTGCCAGGGCTGGCCGGCAGGTTCGACGCCGATAGCCGCGCTTTTCATGCGGCGCTGGCGCAGGACCGGAGCAGTGCGGTCGCGGCGGCGGGCAAGCTGCGGGCGACGGCGGCGGAACTCGCCAGCGCCTTTTCATCCATGAACACATCGGGCGAGATGGCGTTCGCCATTGTCGACCGGATCGATTCCGATGTCATCGCGCCGCGCTTCACCGATTATGAGGGCAGCGTGCAGGCGGTGATGGGCGTCGATACGCTGCTTAACGCGCTGGTTAAATCCGGCCGGGTGACGACCGGCGCGGCGGCGGGCATCCGCGGCCATATCAACCGCGCTTATGCTGCGGTGAAAGACCCGAATGCCTATCGCCCCGCCGATTTCCGCGCGGCATTGGGCAGCGCGACGCGCGCTATCGGGGCGCTTCGGTGAACAAGGACTTTCCCCAGTGCTCCTGCGAAAGCAGGAGCCCAGAGTTTGATGCGGATCTCAGCCGCCCTGGGTTCCCGCTTTCGCGGGAATACAGAAAGAAAATGGCTTCGAGCATTGCCGCGCTGTCGCTGATCCTCGCATCCTGCGGTGGGGGTGGAGATGGCGGCAGCGGCGGAGCGCCGACGCCCGCGCCCAGCCCGACTCCCAGCCCGACACCGACACAGCTCGACAAATATGCCGCGCCCGCGTTGATCTCGTTAAGCTCCGCCGATGTGCAGAGCGTGATCGGACAGGCGGTGGCCGAAGCCACGGCGCGCAACCTGCCCGCCGTCATCGCGGTGACGGATCGGGTCGGCAATGTGCTCGCCATCTATTCCATGCCCGGCGCGCGCGCGACCGCGACGACTTCGGCCGCGCCCAATGGCGACAATATCGACGCGCAGAATCTGACCGTTCCCGCCGCCGCCGGAGCCATCGCCAAGGCGGTGACCGGGGCCTATCTCTCGTCGGGCGGCAATGCGTTCACCACGCGCACCGCGAGCCAGATCGTGCAGGAACATTTCCCGCCCGCGCCGGGGCTGACTGCGGGGCTGGAGAGCGGGCCGCTGTTCGGTGTGCAGTTCAGCCAGTTGCCCTGCTCCGATCTCAATACGCGCTTCGGCATCGGCAGCGCGATGATCGGCCCGAAGCGTTCGCCGCTGGGCCTCGCCGCTGATCCGGGCGGGTTGCCGCTCTATAAAAATGGCGTGCTGGTCGGCGGCATCGGCGTGATGGCGGATGGGGTTTACGGTTTCGATCCCGACACGCGCGATGTCGATAATGATACGGAGGAATTCATTGCGCTCGCGGGAACGCGCGGCTTCGAAGCGCCCGAGACGATCCGCGCCAATCGGATCAATGTCGATGGCACGCAATTGCGCTTCACGGACGCGAGCTATGCGGGGCTGATGACGAGCAGCGCGGCAAGCCTTGCCAGCGCGAACCTCATCAGCGTGACCGGCTATTATGATGCGGCGGCGGAGTATCGTGCGGGCGCGGCCTATGGCACCGAGGCTTCGGGCATCCGTCCCTCGACATCCGCCGAATTCGCGCTGCGCGATGCGTTTGTGCTGAGCGACGGCAGCGGCGCGAACCGCTTCCCGATCCGCAGCGGCACCGACGGCGCCGATGTCGCAACACCCTTGAGCGCCACCGAAGTGCGCGCGATCCTCGAAGAAGCCTTCACGATCATGACACAGGCGCGGGCGCAGATCCGCCAGCCGCTCGACAGCCGCGCACAGGTGACGATCTCGATGGTCGATTCGCATGGGGCTGTGCTGGGCATCGTGCGTTCTCCCGACGCGCCGATTTTCGGCACCGATGTTTCGCTGCAAAAGGCGCGCACCGCGACCTTTTTCAGCCACGCGCAGGCGGGCGCGCAGCTTTCGGCGTTCGACAGCGGTGTGCCAAGCAACACCGCCGATGTGCGCGCGTTCGTGGGCGCGGTGCGGACCTTCCTCAACGATGCGAGCGCGCTGACCGGCACGGTCGCTTTCGCGGATCGGTCGGGCGGCAACCTGTCCCGGCCCTATTTCCCCGATGGCGAGGTCGGGCGGCCGCATGGGCCATTGTCGCGCCCGATCGCGCAGTTCAACCCGTTCTCGACCGGCCTGCAAAGCGCGCTGATCCTCGGTAATCTCGCCCAGCATCTTGCGTTCGTCACCGGCGCTTCGGCAACGGACACGCCGCAGCGCTGCACCTTCGTGCCCGATGTCGCGGCGGGACAGAAGCGGCTCAACAACGGCATCCAGATATTCCCCGGATCGGTGCCGGTCTATCGCGGCAATGTGCTCGTGGGCGGCATCGGCGTGTCGGGCGACGGCATCGATCAGGACGACATGATTTCCTTCCTCGGCCTGCATTATGGCGGGTTGCGCACTCTCGATGTGCGCAATGCACCTGCAGCGATCCGCGCCGACCGGATCGTCGTACCGGTATCGGGGACGCCGGGCGTAAGGCTGCGCTATGTAAGTTGCCCATTCGCTCCGTTCCTTGATACGGCCAGCCAGAATGTTTGCGAGGGGCTGTAGCAGTGGTGGACGCCAGCTTCCTCCTGCCTCTGATGGCCGCGATGAGCGGGGATGCGCACGCGCTCGACCGGCAGGGCTTGGAGGCTGCTCGCATCGAGGCGGCGTTGCATGCGCGCTTTGCCCGGGCGGGAACGTCCGGTGCTCCTGCGCAGGCAGGAGCCCAGAACAGGCACGCGCCGGAAAAGGCTGGGCTCCTGCCTGAGCAGGAGCACGGCGATTCCGTTGGCGATCCTTCGCCTCCCCCTCCGCCCGAAAACTGGCAGGAGGTGATCGCCGCGCCCGATGCGAACGCCGAGCAGCCTGTTATCGATGCCGACGAGCAATCCATCGACGGCCGCCGCCGCCCCGGCTTCGAGCGCCGCCTGCCCGACCGGGTGACACAGGATAATCCCGGCGCGGTCACCGCTCCGCCGCCCGAAGCCTTTCCGGTCGATCAGGTGCCGATCCCCGATCGCTGGCGCCTGATCGAGAGCCTTGGCGTGGTCAAGGAACGCTGGTTCGACCCCTATCACCAGAACACCTACAAGGGCGACCGGCCGATCAACCCGGACAAGGTGAAATGGCTGCCGATCAAAGGCGATGACTGGTTCTTCGTGCTGAACGCCGTTTCCGACACCGTGCTGGAGCCGCGCACCTTCCCCATTCCCGTCGGCGTGCAGACGACCGAGCGGCCGGGCAGCATCGATGTGTTCGGCAAGGATGCGAGCTTCGTTGCCAGCCAGACCTTCATCGTCGGCGCGGCGCTCATCAAGGGTTCGACCGCGTTCATGCCGCCGGAGATCGAATATCGCGCGACTTTGGCGTTCAACGTCAACCATGTGAATGTGCCCGAAAAGCGCGTGCTGTTCGTGCAGCCGTCGAAACCCAGCCACCGCACCGATCATTTTCTGGGCGTGCAGGAACTCTTCATCGATTATCACATCCGCAACACCTCGGATCGCTATGACTTCGATTCCGTGCGCCTCGGCATTCAGCCGTTCCAGAGCGATTTTCGCGGCTTTCTGTTCAACGACCAGCAGCTCGGCCTGCGCTTTTTTGGCACCCGCGACAATAACCGCTTTCAATATAATCTCGGTGCATTCTGGCGGCTGGAGAAGGACACCAATTCGGGCCTGAATTCGGTGGTGCAGCGGCCACGCGACGATTTCGTGTTCGTCGCCAATCTCTATCGGCAGGATTTCCTGATCCCCGGCCTCACCAGCCAGATCACCGCTCTCTATAACCGTAACCGCGAGGGCGACGAGGTCGAGATCGACGATAACGGCTTCCCGGTGCGTCCTGCCTTGCTCGGCACCTTGCGCGGGCGCGATTATGATGTCGCCTATCTCGGCTATAATGCCGATGGCCGCATCGGCAGAATGAACCTGACGGCCTCGGTTTACGGCGCGCTGGGGACGGACCGGAACAGCTTCTTCACCGACCGCAAGGCGGATATCCGCGCCTTTTTCGCCGCCGCCGAAGCGAGCTATGATATCGACTGGATGCGCTTTCGCCTGTCGGGGCTTTACGCGAGCGGCGACGGCGACCCCTATGACGACACCGAAAACGGCTTCGACGCGATTTTCGAGAATCCGGTGTTCGCGGGCGCGGACACGAGCTACTGGATCAGGCAGACGATCCCGTTCGCGGGCGGCGGGCGCGTGGTCAGCATCAATGGCCGCAACGGGATTTTAAATAGCCTGCGTTCGTCCAAGGAACAGGGACAGAGCAATTTCAACAACCCTGGCACGATGCTGGTCGGCGCGGGCGCGGATTTCGACCTGACGCCGACATTCCGCATCTCGACCAATCTCAACCATCTGTGGTTCGAGAATACGGCCACCCTTCAGGCGCTGCGCGTCGAAGGCTCGATCCCGAAAGACATCGGCTGGGATTTGAGTGCGGCGGCGATCTGGCGGCCCAAGGCGACGCAGAATATCGTGCTGCGCCTGTCGGGCGCGGTGCTTGCGCCCGGCGACGGTTTCAAGGATTTGTTCGATAATAGCGATGACAACCGGAATTATATTTCTGTGCTCGCCAATCTGATCGTGAGTTATTGATGCGCGTTCGTTTCCCCTTCCCGTCATTCCCGCGAAAGCGGGAATCCAGGGCGTTGGCAGCGCAATCCCGCCGCTGGATACCCGCTTTCGCGGGAATGACAGCGGGGGGCTGGTTGCTGTTGATCGCGGCATCGCTGGCCCCGCTGGCGATGCTGAACGCGAGCGGGGGAGAAAAGCCGGTCGAGCGCGTCTATGCGGTCACGCCGCCAGCACCAATGAGCCAGAGCGCGGAGGCGGTTGCCGCCAAGTCAGACGGCTGCCAGAGCTGCCACACCGCGACCGACGAAACGAGCATGCACGCAACGCCTGCGGTGATGCTGGGCTGCACCGATTGTCATGGCGGCAATGCGGCCGTGCGCGGCAACCCCGATCTGGGGTTCGACCACCCCGATTATGCCGCAGCGCGCGATGCCGCGCATGTGCTGCCCAAATATCCCGAAAGCTGGCATTATCCATCCTCCGCCAACCCCAAGCGGACCTATGCGCTGCTCAACAGGGAAGCACCGGAATTCATCCGTTTCGTCAACCCCAGCGATTATCGCGTGGTGCGCGAGAGCTGCGGCGCGTGCCATATGCAGACGATCGAGGCGGCGGAGCGTTCGATCATGGCGTCGGGTGCGATGCTGTGGGGCGGCGCGGCCTATAATAACGGCATCGTTCCGTTCAAGAATTACATTTTCGGCGAAGCCTATACGCGCGACGGTGAGCCCGCGAAGATCGTCTCGCCCGGCGATCCGCCCGGGCAGCTTACGCCTGAGCAGAAGGCGCGCGGGGCGCTCGCCGAATTATATCCGATGCCGCAATGGCAGGTGATTCCGCCCGGCGACATCTTCCGCGTGTTCGAGCGCGGCGGGCGCAACATCAACACGCAGTTCCCGGAAATCGGCCTGCCCAATCCGACAGGGTCGATCCAACGGCTGGAGGAGCCGGGGCGGCCGGATCTGAAGCAGAGCAATCGCGGGCCGGGCACGGGCCTGCGCGTCGCCATTCCGGTGCTCAACATCCACAAGACCCGTCTCAACGATCCGTTCATGTGGTTCATGGGAACCAACGACCAGCCGGGCGACTATCGCCATTCGGGCTGCGCCGGGTGCCACGTCGTCTATGCCAATGACCGCGAACCGCGCCACAGCCTGATTTATGCGAAATATGGCCGCGACGGGCAAAGCGCGACGGTGGACCCAACAATAGCGCACAAGAAGAAGAGCGCACATGGCGCCGATGACCATGGCGACGGGCATGGCAATGGTCATGGCGGCCTGATCCAGCCGGGCAAGAAAATTGATGCAGGCCACCCCGCCATCGGCGACCGCGAAAGCGGCCACCCGATCCGTCACACCTTCACCCGCGCCATCCCCACCGCGCAGTGCATGAACTGCCACATGCACCAGCCCAATATCTTCCTGAACAGCTATCTCGGCTACACGATGTGGGATTATGAATCCGACGCCCCCGCGATGTGGCCGAAGCAGCAGAAATATCCCACCGCCGAGGAAGTGCACAAGGTGCTGGAGCGCAATCCCGAGGGCGCGGCACCCAAGGGCAAATGGGCCGATGTCGATTTCCTGCGCAATGTCTATGATCTCAACCCTGATCTCAAAGACACGCAATTCGCGGATTATCACGGCCATGGCTGGAATTTCCGGGCGATCTTCAAGCGCGATCGGCAGGGCAATCTGCTCGATGCCAAGGGCAATATGGCGAGCTATGGCACCGAGAAGGATCATATTGTTGATCCCAAAGACCCGGAGAAATGGCGCAGGAAAGGCGAGGGCAAGTTCGTCGAACCGGGCACCAACCCCGGCAAGACCGTGCATATGATGGACATTCACGCCGAGAAAGGCCTGCAATGCGCGGATTGCCATTTCGGGCAGGACAGCCATGGCAACGGCTTTATTTACGGCGAGGTGGCCAATGCCATCGAAATCGGCTGCAAGGATTGCCACGGAACGGCGGACGACTATCCGACGCTGCTGACCTCCGGCCCCGCCGCCCCGCCAAAGGGCAACAACCTCGCGCTTCTGCGCAACCCGGACGGCAAGCGGCGGTTCGAATGGTATTATGATGCGTCGGGCCGCCGCAAGCTGATCCAGCGCTCGATCGTCGACCCCAGCCTCGAATGGGAAGTGTCGCTGGTGAAGGACGCGGTCGATGCGACCAGCCCGCATTTCAACGCCAGGGCGGCGCGCGCCAAGCTGATGAGCCGATCCGGCGCGGAAGACGGCAGCTTTGCCTTCGGCCCCGGCGTGGCCAAGGAAGACCGCGCGCATGGCGAGAGCGAAATGGCCTGCTTCACCTGTCACCTGAGCTGGACGACGAGCTGCGGCGGATGTCACCTCCCGATCGAGGCGAACTGGAAAACCTCGATGCACCATTATGAGGGCCGCGAGACACGCAACTTCGCCACCTATAATCCGCAGGTCGCACGCGACGAGATGTTTCAGCTTGGGCGTCATATGACAACCAAGGGCAATCAGGTCGCGCCGGTGCGCTCGACCTCGGCGCTGGTGCTGTCCTCCACCAACATCAACCGCGAGCGCATCTATATCCAGCAACCGCCGATATCGGGCATCGGTTTCTCGTCTCAGGCATTCGCGCCGCATTTCCCGCATACGGTGCGCAAGACCGAGACCAAGACCTGCTCCGATTGCCATCTTAGCGAGCGCGACGACAATAATGCGATCCTCGCGCAGACGCTGCTGCTCGGCACCAATTATGTGAATTTCGTCGGGTTGAATGCATGGACGGGGCTGGAAGACGGCTTCGAGGCGGTGCGTGTCACCGAATGGGACGAGCCGCAGGCGGTAATCGGCTCTTACCTTCAGAAATATGCCTATCCCGATTATTGGCGCATGCATGTCGAAGACAATAAGCGTGAGCTGAAGAATTGGGTGCGCGGCAAATATTTCGATGGCAAGGCATCGGGCGAAACCCGCGCCATCGAGGAATTCCGCAATATCGTGCAGGGGACGAAGGACCGGGTCGGCTGTTTGCAACTGCGCGGCGAATATATGTTCGTGGCGGAGGGGCGCGGCGGCTTCCGCGCCTATGATGTGGCGAGCGTCGCCAACAAGGGCTTCTCGGAAGCCATTACCAGCGCGCCTTTCTCGCCGCTCGGTCATGACACGCATATCAAATCGAAGAACGCCACCTGCGTGGCGCTGCCCACCAACCAGCCGATCGCGCCCACGCGCAGCACGCCGGAGCTGCGCAAGATCAATCAGGAGCAGCCGTTCCTGCCAATCTATAATTATGCGGCGGTGACGGACAGCGAGGAGGGGTTGATCCTCGTCAATGTCAACACGCTGGCCGATGGCGAATTCCGCAACAATTTCTTCAAGCGTGCGGTGACATGGAATCCGGATGGGGTGCTCAGGGGTGCGCGGCACATCCATCTGGCCGGTGAAATTGCCTATATCACCGCCGATGCCGGTCTGATTGTCGTCGATCTTGCCGAACCGCTGAAGCCGAAGCTGGCGGCGGTGCGGCCCTTGCGCGACGCGCGGGCGAGCGCGATCCAGTTCCGCTATCTCTGGGTGAGCGATGCCGATGGCGTGAAGCTGTTCGATGTGACGAACCTGCGCAATCCGGTAGCGGTTCCGCAAGCGACGGTGCCGCTTGCTGACGCGCGACGGATTTATGTGGCGCGCACTTATGCTTATGTCGCCGCGAAAGCTGACGGGCTGGTGATCCTTAATGTGACCAACCCGCTGAAACCCTCCGTCTACAAAAAGGAGACGTTCGGCGGTCAGATGACCGATGCCGAGGATGTGATCGTCGCATCGACCAACGCCAGCGCCTTTGCCTATGTGGCAGACGGGCGGAACGGCCTCAAGGTGATCCAGTTGACCAGCCCCGACAGCCAGCCCAATTTCTACGGCTTCTCGCCGCCGCCCATGCCGGAGCTGATCGCCTGGGCGAAAACGCCGTCGCCTGCGCTGGCGCTCTCCAAGGGGCTGGACCGTGATCGCGCGGTGGACGAGACGGGCGGGCAAATGGCGGTGTTCGGGCGGCTCGGCTCGCGGCCCTTCACCCGGTCCGAAATGGAGAAGCTGTTCCTCAACCGCAAAGGCGTGCCTTACAAGGTGAGCGACGAGGTCGATATGAAAGGCTGGCGCGCCCCGATGAAGATGCCGGGGGAATAAGCAGGGAGGCGCCGAGGGGCTCCGATCCGACAGCTTTCCGAACGGCCCCTGCAACCATTATGGCGCGACATCGTTCTTTCCTCACACATTGAGGAGAGTCGAGATGTTCAAATGGGCATTGATATTTGCGGTGATTGCCGTGATCGCAGCCATATTCGGCTTTGGTGGCGTCGCCGGAGCGGCGGCGGGAATCGCCAAATTCCTGTTCTTCATCGGGCTGGCGCTTTTCGTGCTGTTCCTCGTTCTGGGCGCCATGGCGGCGAAGAAGATCACATAGGCGCTTGCCGTGATGAGCCGGAAGGGCTCAGAATGACAGGGCACCGCCCGGTTCGGATATGATCCCCGAACCGGACGGCGCTATCGATCAATGAGAAATCTTCCAGACCGGGCAGTTTTGAGCTGCGCGGTTCAGAACGGAATGATGCGCCGCTTTTCGCTGAATTTCATATAACCGGCATTGACCCCCGCGCGCCAGCCGACGCCGAGCCGGATCGGGATGAGCACGACATTGCCGCGCCGCAAATAGGTCGCGGTAAATCCGCCGACGACATAAAGCGCGCCTTCGGCCGCGGGATAGCGCTTGTAGAGATCCTGCGTGTCGTAGAGATTATAAACGAGCACGAACACTTTCGACGCATTGCCGCCGACATCGAAACCGACCGAAGGCCCGGTCCAGTATACGTCGCGCTGGCCCTCGATCTTGTGGTTGAGCGTGCCGGAACCATAGCGCAGGCCAACGACCACCGCGCCCGATGCCTCGCGCCCGGCAATATAGGCATTGGGTTCGCCCTGATCCTTCAGGATTTTCTCGATCAGACTCGCCAGCCCTTCCGCGCCGCGCCCGAAAACCCCTTCCGCCGCGCCGACAACATCATCCTTCTGATAGGAAGTATTGGGATCAGGCGCGGCAGGCGTCGCGGGTGCGTTTTGCGTAGTGGCGGTCGCCGGAGCGGCGGGCGGCGTTGCGGGCTGGGCCGGAGGAAGAGGAGGCGGAACCTCCGTCGTGCCGCCCGGAGGCGCGAGATCGGCATCTATGGCCTCGTTCGGATCAACGGTCGATACCTGCGCCGACACGGGCGCAACGGCCAGACCGAGCGACGCAAGCGAAAGCGCGGCCCATTTGCCCAACCGCCTGATTGTCTGTCCGAAGTGCGAATTCATATCCTGTCCCCGACCCGATTTACCATTCATCGCATATTCTTGGCTCAAGGTGAAACGGCAATGAACGAACGGCGATATGAATCGTTTTTGCGTTGAACCGAGTCGGATAGGGGCTTCCCCGTCATCTGTCTTCGGCATGAAGGAAATTGCGGCTCATATCGCTTCTCTCCGATGCAGCCAGAGCGCCAGACCCGGCCCCGCCCAGTGCGGCGGAGCATCGCAGACCGTGCGGACGGCGTCTGCCCTGGCGCGATCGAGAATGGCGGGCGCGATATCGGAGCGGTGAAACACGGCATCAGCCTGCCCCAGCAGCCGTGCTGCGCGCAGGGTCAGATCGTCGGGATCGTCGGAGAGCAGCGCGATGTGCTCCAGCCGGGAAGGCGGGGCAGCCCGATCGGAAGCATCCAGCCATCGCCGGACCTGCTTTGCGTCGGCCTCCGCCAGCGGATCGAGCGGCCCGCCCTCGCCCAGCGCGGCATCGATAGCGCGGCGGCGCGTTGCGGCGTCCGGCCAGCGCGTGCGCATGTCCGCCCGCGCGGCGCCCAGAGCGGAAGCGATTGTGCCGAGCGATTGCGGCACCAGCGCCTCCAGCCGCTGACGCAGAGCTTTCGCCAGCCCCGCCGACGCGCCGCCCGTGCCGATGGCGATGAGAACCGGATCACGATCGACGATCGCGGGCAAGGTGAAATCGCAAAGCGCGGGGCGATCCACGGCATTGACGAGTATGCCCCGCGCCTTGATCCGGGCAATGGCGAGGCGCGCCTGTTCCTCATCCTCGATAGCGACAATCGCCAGCGCGGCATCCGCGCCTTCATCGTCACGGATGTCCGCACCTGCCCGTTCCAGCAGGCGGCGCTTGGCGTCCGCCGCCTCGCCTTTGCCCAGCAGGATCACCGGCCGGTCTTCGAGCCTGACAAAAATGGGAAGGCTGTGCATGATCCCTCCGTTCCGTCATTCCCGCGAAAGCGGGAATCCAGTTCCGCCGGTGCATCTGGATCCCCGCTTGCGCGGGGATGACACCGAACAATATGTCACTTCAGCCATTCCGGCACGCGTTCGGCCGCGATGATGGTTTCGGGCACGATGCGATCCGCCACGACCGCGAACTTGTCGCCGTCGACCATCACTTCGGGCACCAGCGGGCGGCTGTTATAGGTGCTTGCCATCGTTGCGCCATAGGCCCCCGCCGTGCGGAATATGGCAAGATCGCCCGATGCCACCGCGTCGATGTCGCGGCCCATGGCGAAGGTGTCGCCGGTTTCGCACACCGGCCCTGCGATGTTGGCGACCATGCGTTCGCCGGTCGGCGCGACCGCTTCGAAGTCATGAAAAGCGTCATACATGGCGGGGCGGGCAAGATCGTTCATCGCAGCATCGACGATGACATAAGGCCGCGCGACGCCCGGCTTCACCCAGATAACGCGGGTCATCAGCACGCCCGCATTGCCGACGATCACGCGCCCCGGCTCGAACATCAGGGTTACGTCCCAGCCCTTGGTCACGCGCTCGACCATGGCGCCATAATCGGCGGGAGAGGGCGGCACCTTGTCGCGCTCATAGGGCACGCCAAGCCCGCCGCCGAGATCGACGCGGTCTATGCCATGCCCTGCGGCGCGCAGCTCCGCCACCAGTGCGCCTATGCGCGCATAGGCGGCCTCAAGCGGACCAAGATTGAACAACTGGCTGCCGATATGACAGGCCACTCCGCGCAGATTGAGGCCGGGCAGGCCGGAAAGGCGCGCGAATATGCCCGCCGCCTCGCTGATCGGAACGCCGAACTTGTTTTCGGATTTGCCGGTCGAGATTTTGGCGTGGGTGCCCGCATCGACATCGGGGTTCACCCGCAGCACCGCATTGGCGGTCTCGCCGCACGCCTGCGCCATTTCGGCCAGCACCGCGCCTTCTTCCTCCAGCTCGATGTTGAACTGGCCCACGCCTTTTTCCAGAGCGTAGGAAAGCTCCGTCCGCGTCTTGCCGACGCCGGAAAAGACGATATCCTCCGCCTTCATGTCCGCCGCCAATGCGCGCGCTATCTCTCCGCCGGACACGACGTCGGCGCCAAAGCCCTGCTTTGCGAGCACCTTGAGCACCGCGAGATTGGGATTGGCCTTTATCGCAAAGGCGATGTGCGTGCGCGGCAGGTTCGCCAGCGCGGCCTTGAACACCTGCGCATGACGTTCCAGCGTCGCGCGGGAATAGATGTAGACGGGTGTGCCGACAGCCTCCGCGATAACGCTGAGCGGCACATTTTCGGCGTGCAATACGCCGTCACGATAGTCGAAATGGTCCATAGTCTGTGCGGTTCCGGCAAATCAGGGCAATGTTTGGGCCAATACTCAAGATGGCGGCAGGTCGAACGGGTCTTCTTGCCGTTCCTCCGAGCGTTTGAGCGGTTCGGCGCTGCGGTCGGGGCGCGCCTGCGTGCTCGGCTGCATCAGTTCATCGGACGTGGCCGGTTCCTTCGCGCCCATGGCGACGGGGACAGGCGGGGCCCCGGCATCCCGTTTCAACGGCTGGCGCGATCCGCAACCGGCCAGCAGGGCAAAGGCCGAAAGGAGCATTGCCGTTTTGTGCAACCGGCTCATGCGCCTTCTCCCGCCAGCGCCGCTTTCGCCTGCGCGATGCGCGCGCGCACCTGGGCGGGCGCGGTGCCGCCATGACTGGTGCGGCTCGCCACCGACGCATCGACGGTAAGGACATCGTAAAGGCCTTGCGTGATGCGGCTGTCGATCTTTTGCAAATCCGCCAGCGGTAGCCCGGCGAGCTGCACGCTGCGTTCCTCGGCCAGCTTCACCACGCGCCCGGTGATATGGTGTGCCTCGCGGAACGGCACGTCGCCCTCGCGCACCAGCCAGTCGGCAAGGTCGGTCGCGGTGGCGAAACCGCTTTCCGCAAGGCCGCGCATCCGGTCTGTGCGGAATTCGACCGTCTCGATCATCCCGGTCATCGCCGCGATGCAAAGGCCCAGCAGATCATGCGCTTCGAACACCGGCGGCTTGTCGTCCTGCATGTCCTTGGAATAAGCGAGCGGCAGCCCCTTCATGGTAACGCAGAGCGCGGTCATGCAGCCCATGATCCGCCCGGCATGGCCCCGCACCAGCTCGGCGGCGTCGGGATTGCGCTTTTGCGGCATGATCGAGCTGCCAGTCGAATAGGCATCGGGCAGTTTGACGAAACCGAAAGGCTGGCTCGCCCAGATGACGAATTCCTCGGCCAGCCGCGAGAGATGCAAACTCGCCTGCGTCGCCGCCATCAGATAATCGAGCGCGAAATCGCGGTCCGACACGGCATCGAGGCTGTTGTCGGTCGGGCCGTCGAAACCCAGCGCCGCCGCCGTCATCTGCCGGTCGATCGGAAAGCCGGTTCCGGCGAGCGCCGCGCTGCCCAGCGGGCACTGGTTCAGCCGCGCCCGCGCATCGGCGAAGCGCGATCGGTCGCGCCGCAGCATTTCATAATAGGCCATGAGATGATGGCCGAGCGTGACCGGCTGCGCGCTCTGCAAATGGGTGAAGCCCGGCATGACCGCATCCGCATGCTCTTCCGCACGCGCGACCAGCGCCGATTGCAGTGCCTTCAGCCCCGCCTCGACCTCGTCCATCGCGTCGCGCACCCACAAGCGGAAATCGGTCGCCACCTGATCGTTGCGGCTGCGCGCCGTGTGCAGCCGCCCTGCCGCCGGACCGATCAGCTCAGCGAGCCGCGACTCGGTGACCATATGGATGTCTTCCAGTTCCATATTCACCGGCACGCCGTCGCGTTCATATTCCTCCGCGATGCGGCTCAGCCCCTCGGTGATCGCCTGCGCATCCTCGCCGCCCACGATCCCCTGCGCGGCGAGCATGGCGACATGCGCCTTCGACCCGGCAATATCCTGCTTCCACAAGCGCTTGTCGAAGGGGATGGAGGCGTTTATCTCGCGCATCACGGACGCCGGCCCCTGTGCGAAGCGCCCGCCCCACATGCTGTTGGAGCTTTTTGCCATGTCCTGCCCGTCGTCCTTTTCGTCCCGGTCGCTAATCTCACTGCTCCTGTTGGGGGTCGTGCTTGGAGCCTGCGATAAGCAATCTGCCGCCGACGGGCAAGACAATGCGACGATTGCGGGCGAAGTTACCAGCGGCGAGATGCCCCCGGAATCGGCGGGCGGCGAGACCAGAGCCTATGTCATCGATCGCAGCAAGGCCGGAGAAGGCCTGCCCGATTTCGTCTTTTCCGATGAAAAGGCGCAGGATGTGACGCTGGCGCGCTTTGCGGGCAAGCCTGTCCTCATCAATCTGTGGGCGACATGGTGCGCGCCGTGCGTCGCCGAAATGCCGCAGCTTGACCGGATCGCGGGCGCTTATGCCAAAAATGGGTTGCAGGTGCTCACCATCTCGCAGGACAGCATGGGCGCGGACAAGGTGCTGCCCTTTTTTAACGCCAAGGGCTTCAGGCATATCAAGCCCTGGCTCGACCCGGAAAACCAGTTCGGCTTCCATTATGCCACTGGCCTTCTGCCCACCAGCGTCCTTTACGATGCGGATGGCAAGGAAGTGGCGCGGGTGAGCGGCGCGCTCGATTGGGAAGGCCCCGAAGCCCGGGCCTTGCTGGAAGAGGCTATCAACGGTTGAGCCGTTTTTTGGGAGCCGGATATGATTCCGGCCAAATCCCATCCGGCTCTGGCGGCGATCATGCAATGGGAAGGGCTTTTGGCGAGCCGCGCACCGCATCCCAGGTGAATATTGCCAGCCCCGCCCAGATCACGCCGAAGCTGGCCAGCTTCAGTATGCCCAGCGGTTCGCCATAGACAAGCAGGCCGACAAGAAACTGCAACGATGGAGCGATGTATTGCAGCAATCCCATGGTTGCGAGCGGGAGCCGCCGCGCTGCCATGGCGAACAATAGCAACGGCACGGATGTTATCACGCCGGAGGATGCCAGCAGCAGCGACAACCCGAATTGTTGTCCGAAGCTCGCCATTCCATGCGCCGCGAGATAGACAAGATAGCCGCCCGCAAAGGGCAGCAGGATCAGCGTTTCGATCATCAGCCCCGGCATTGCATCCACTGGCGTAACCTTGCGGATCAGGCCGTAGAACGCGAAGGAAATGGCGAGCATCACGCTGATCCACAAGGTATCAAGCGCCGAGAAGGCAAGCAGGGAAACGCCGAACGCCGCCGCGAGAATGGCAAGCTTTTGGGCTGGCCGCAGCGTCTCCTTCAACAAGCCCACGCCGAGGCCCACGCTGACCAGCGGATTGAGAAAATAGCCCAGGCTGGCAGCCAAGATATGCCCGCTCGTCACGGCATAAATATAGATCAGCCAGTTTATGGCTATCAGCACCGCGCTCCCGCTCAGGGCGGCAAGCACGCGCCAATCGCGCAAATGCCGCGCCAGCACCGTCAGTCGCCCGCGTAAAACCAGTATGAGAAACAGCAGAAGCACGGACCAGACGACCCGATGCGCGACAACTTCCAACGGCATGGCTGCGCTGACAGCTTTGAAATAGACCGGCAGCACTCCCCAGAGCAGATAGCAGGCGATACCCACTATATAGCCTTGGCGAAGGGAAGTTTGGCGGTCGATCATGGGGGCGCCCTGAGGTAATGTCTTGCGTTGCGCAACAACATTGTTTGCCCATCCATGGTTCCCGCTATGCTGTTTCCTGATGAAATCTTATGGTCTTCATGCCATTTACCCTCATGTTGATCTTTCATTGTCGATTGCCGGTATGGGAAATGTCATGTCGAAACTCGTTTGCTCCGTTGCGCCACTGCTTGCCTTCAGCCTCCTGCTCGCCGCCTGTGGCGAGAAGGAAAAGGACAAGAATCTCGCGGGGCTCGATGCCGAGCTGACCAACAACAGCTCCGACCCCGCGCTGCACGAAGCACTGGAAGCCCCCATCGCCTCCGATCCCGATCTCGCGGGCGAGGCGAACAGGGACGCGGTGCGCCCCGGCAACAAACCCCTGAACGGAGCGGTGCCCGCGCGGCTTTCGCCAGCGGAAGCGAAGGCCGCCGCGCTGAAGTTGGCGGGCGGCAAGCTGATGCCGACGCCGGCCGCGACGCGCAGCGTGACATCGACGAAGAACCCGGTGACGCTGGCCGAAATGGCGGAACAGAGAGAACGCACGGCAAGCAATTGCGGCTCGGCGCGCATCGAATATGCGGCCGGATGGGCCAGCCGCATGCCCGCTGCATTCCCCGTTTATCCGGGCGGCACCGTCAACGAGGCGGCGGGCGCGAATAATGCACCGTGCAATATCCGCGCGGTGAGCTTCACAACCTCCGCACCGCTTAACGAGGTGATGGATTTCTATTACACCATGGCGCGCCGGGCGGGCTATTCCGTCGAACATCTGGAGGAAAATGGCGAGAATGTGCTGGGCGGAGCGCGCGACAAGGATGAGGGCGCCTATTATATTTCGTTCAGGAAGACGAATGGCGGCACCGCGGTCGATCTGATCGCTAATGGTGGCCGTTAAACACTCTCCCGCGCCACGTCTTTTCCTTGCCCGAACGGGCTTTGCCGCCTAGGGCGGAACGCATGAACAGCCTTATCGTCATGCTCGGCGGCGCACTTGGTGCACTCGGCCGCTATCAGTTTGGGCGCATGTCGGTGCATCTGCTGGGGACAGGGGGCTGGCCCTGGGGGACGTTCGGCGTCAATATCATCGGCGGCTTCCTGATGGGCGCGCTTGCCGGATGGCTGGCGCGGCATAATGTAGGCGGCGGTGAGCAGGTGCGTCTGCTCATCGGCGTCGGCATCCTGGGCGGTTTTACGACCTTTTCCGCGTTCAGCCTCGAAGCCGTATTGATGATCGAGCGCGGGCAATGGGGTGTCGCGGCACTATATGCGGGCCTTTCGGTCGTGCTGGCGGTGCTGGCGCTGTTCGCGGGCCTGATGCTGATGCGGGCCGTCGTATGAGCAAGCCGCCCGCATCGCGTTCCGGTCCCCGCCGTGACTCCCGCTCGCGCAAGCCCGGTGCGCCGGTCGAGAAGAAACGCGGCGGCGTGAAACATGGCAAGGGCAGCCCGAAGGCGAAGGCCCCGCCCATCCGGCCCGCGCCCAAGGCTGTAGTGGCCAAGGCGGCGAAGCCCGCCGTCGCCGCCGCCAAGCCCGCAAAGGCGCTCAAACCGGCACAGGCGGTCGCGCTCACCATAACCGTCAGCGCGGAAGATGACGGCATCCGCCTCGATCGCTGGTTCAAGCGTCATATGCCCGATGTCGGCTTCGCCACCGTGTCGCGCTGGGCGCGCACCGGGCAGTTGCGCGTCGATGGCGCGCGCGCGACGCCGGGGGATCGGCTTGCCGAGGGGCAGGCCATCCGCGTTCCCCCCGCACCGACGCCATCGGAAGAGGCGCCGAGACGCAAGGCCGGGCCGCCCGCGCGCCCGCAGCTTTCGGACGAGGAAATGGACTTCGCACAGGGCCTTGTCATCCACCGCGACGAACAGGCTATCGTCATCAACAAGCCGCCGGGCCTCGCCACGCAGGGCGGCACGAAGACGGATACGCATGTCGACGGCCTGCTCGATGCCCTGATGTTCGAGCGGGAAGACCGGCCCAAGCTCGTCCACCGGCTAGACAAGGACACGTCTGGCGCGTTGCTGCTTGCCCGCAGCGCCCGCTCGGCCGGGTTCTTTGCCAAGGCTTTCTCCAGCCGCACCGCGCGCAAGGTTTACTGGGCGCTGGTCGTCGGCGTGCCGAGCATCGAGGACGGCATGATCGATCTGCCGCTCGCCAAACAGCCCGGCTCGGGCGGCGAGAAAATGCATGTCGACGAGGAAAACGGCCTGCCCTCGCGCACCCGTTACCGCGTGATCGAGCGCGCCGGAAACCGCGCCGCCTGGCTGGAGCTGCAACCGCATACCGGCCGTACGCACCAGATCCGCGTGCATCTCGCCGCCATCGGCTTCCCGATTGTCGGCGATGGGAAATATGGCGGCAAGGATGCGTTCCTGACCGGCACGATCAGCCGCAAGATGCATCTCCATGCGCGCCGTATCCGCGTCGATCATCCCGATGGCGGGCGCGTCGATGTGCGCGCCGAGCCGCCGTCGCATTTTGCCGAAAGCATCGAGGATCTGGGCTTCGACATAACCCTGGGCGACCTGCTGCTCGACGAGGAAGTCGATACCGGCCCGACCCGGGACGACATGAAACGCATCGCGCGGCAACATGCCAAGAGCGTGCGCAAGGAAAAGCGGGGCGAGCGCCGCGGACGCGGACAGGCGGAAACGCCCAAACCCCGGAAAAACCCCGCAAAGACATGAGTGCTACGCCCAATCGTCTCGCGCTGTTCGATTGCGACGGCACGCTGGTCGACAGCCAGCATGATATCGTCGAGGCGATGAACCGCTGTTTCGACGCGGTGAAGCTGACGCCACCCGACCGGCTGCAAACCCTCTCCGTCATCGGCCTGTCCCTGCCTGAAGCGATGGCGCGTCTGCTGCCGCAGGCGGAGGCCGATTTTCACGGGCATCTCGCCGCGCAATACAAGCTCGCCTTTCAGACGATGCGCCGCGCCAGTGGCGTGTCCGAACCGCTATACCCCGGCATCGCGGACCTGATCATCGGGCTTGCGCGGGAAGGCTGGATGCTGGGCGTCGCCACCGGCAAATCCGATCGCGGGCTTAATCTGTGCCTGCGGCAGCATGGTATTTTCGATCATTTCGTCACGCTGCAAACCGCCGACCGCCATCCGAGCAAGCCGCATCCGTCGATGGCGTTGCTCGCCATGGAGGAGGCGGGCGCCGCGCCGGAAACCACGGTGATGATCGGCGATACCAGCTATGACATGGAAATGGCGGCCAATGCGGGGATGCGCGGGCTGGGCGTCAACTGGGGCTATCACAGCATAGAGGAGCTGCTCGCGGCGGGCGCGCAGGCCGTTGCGGTGGACATGGACGATCTCAAACGCCATATCACCGGATCATGACCGACCCTGATCCCGCTTCAGACGCCGTCCCCGACCCCGCCGCGCGCGAAGCCGCCGCGAAACAGCGTTTCATCGCGCTCAATATCTTCCGCCTGTCCGGCGTCGCGATCGTGATGTTCGGCTTTCTCGTCATGGCGCAGAAATTTGGCTTCGTAGAGGGGCAGAAGGCGAAGATCATGGGCGCCATCATCGCCAGCGTCGGCATGTTCCAGACGATCATCGTGCCGCGCATCCTTGGCCGGGCGTGGAGGACGCCGCCCGAATGAAGCGTTTCTACAAGGAGGCGACTACCGGCCCCTGCGAGGGCGGGCATGGCATATTGCTCGATGGCCGCCCGGTGCGCACGCCCGCGCGCAACCCGCTTGCCTTGCCCACTGCCGCGCTGGCTGAAGCCGTTGCAAAGGAATGGGCGGAGCAGGGCGAAGACATCGATCCCGGCTCGATGCCGATGACCGGCTTTGCCAATGCGGCGCTGGACCAGATCGCGCCAGACCCGGCGGCCTTTGCGGAGAATATTGCCGCTTATGGCGAGAGCGACCTCCTTTGCTATCGCGCCGAGGGGCCGGAAACATTGGTGGCGCGGCAGGCCGGGCAATGGCAGCCCCTGCTCGATTGGGCCGCGGCGCGCTATGATATCTCTTTCGCGGTGACGCAAAGCATCATGCATGTCGCGCAGGCCGGAGCAACGCTGGCACGGCTGCGGGACGCGGTGCGCGGGCAGGACATTTTCACGCTCGCCGCGCTCTCGACGTTGACTTCCTTAAGCGGATCGCTGGTCATCGCGCTGGCGGCGGTGGAACGCGCGTTCCCGCTCGTGCAGCTCTGGCAGGCCGCCGAGCTGGACGAGCTGTGGCAGGCGGAATATTGGGGCGATGACGATCAGGCACTGGCCCGACGCGCGCGGCGCCACACGGAGTTTTGCACAGCGGCGAAGTTCGCGGAGCTTGCGCGGGCGGTTTAATACGAACTTGTCACCACCTGATGCAACTCGGGTGAGATTTGGTGCTCTCGAAATCTCACTCTCCATTCAGGCGCGAGGCGCGTCATGCCGGTTGTAGCACGCCGGTATAGACGGCATCCTCCAATGTCGCACCAGCCCCCTTTGCCACGCACATCAAAGGGTCGTTGGCGATGTTCGCAGACAATCCAGTCGCCTCTGACAAGGCAAGATCGATGCGACGCAGCAATGCTCCTCCGCCGGTAACGGTAATCCCCTCGTCCATGATGTCGGCCGCAAGTTCCGGGGCGACCTGTTCCAGCGCTGTCCGAACCGCCGCTATGATCTGACCTATCGGTTCCCGGATCGCCTCTGCCACTTCCAGTTCGCTGATGGTGATTTCACATGGCCTTCCGGAAACCAGATGTCGCCCCTTGACGGGAATCTCCTGCCCAATTCCATTCGGTATCGTGGCAGCACCGATTTGACACTTGATGCGCTCTGCCGTCATCTCTCCAACCATCAGATTGTGCCGTCGCCGAATGGAAGAGGCGATGGCTTCGTCAAGCTGATCCCCGCCGGTCCTGACCGAGCCGCTATAGGCAAGGCCGCTCAAGGAGAGGATGGCGACCTCGGTAGTGCCTCCGCCGATGTCGACTACCATGGCTCCGCGCGGTTGGGTGACGGGCAGACCCGCTCCTATCGCCGCCGCCATCGGCTCTTCGATCAACTGAACGCACGATGCGCCGGAATTCATGGCTGCATCCCGTATCGCCCGGCGCTCGACGACTGTCGAACCCGACGGAATGCAAAGCACCATATCATAACCGCGCATCCGGCTCTTGCTGCCGACCGCCTTCCTGATGAAATGCTTGATCATCTGTTCCGCGATTTCGATGTCAGCGATCACGCCGTCCTTCAACGGACGAAGCGCTTCGATGTTGGCGGGTGTCTTGCCCATCATGAGCTTGGCTTCATTCCCGACAACCTTGACGCGTCTGACGCCGCTGATCGTCTCCAATGCTATGACCGAAGGTTCGTTGAGCACTATTCCGCGTCCGCGGACATAGATGACGGTATTCACCGTCCCGAGATCTATTGCGAGTTGGTTGACGGGGAAGCCAAGAAAACCGGGCAGACGCATATATAATGGGATCAATCATCGAGGGGTTTGTTGAAGACCCTAGCCTGAGAGCTGTGCAGCAATCTCAGAAGCATTATGCGTCAAACTGCCATAATCATACGTCTAGCGGTTGATGGCCAAGGGCGAAAGCGATGCGCACGCAGCAACGAAAACGGGAATCAGCGGCACGCCCGCCATATGCATCGATGCCAAGGAACACGCGCGGCAACGACCATTGATTGCTAGGGTCCCGACCCTAGCATAGCGGAACTTTCTGACATTCGCATCGAGATGATGGACGGCCGGATCGAGAGTGTGACGGATCAGCGTTGACAGGCTTAAATGATCGGGTCTGCTGATTTCATCGGTAGAATCACGTATATTCTTCTTCGGGCCTCGGCCCATAGGCAGATATTTTCCCGGAGGGCGCAATGGTTTTCGACAGAACGCGCCGGTTGTGACTGGGCGCAAGTCGTGACGGTCGTTCAAAAGCTGAGCCGGTTCGCCCGTCCCTTGAGCGGAGAGGGCGGTTGGCTCATGCCCTTTTTATGGGCGGTCACTGCTGTTGCTGTTGCATATCTGCTCCGTATCCTTCTCGATGACTTTCTGAAGGATGGCATCCCCTATCTCCTGTTCCTTCTCGCGGTGTTTGTCAGCGCCTATTTCGGAAGCTGGCGTGCTGGCGCTCTAGCCGCATTTTTTTCGGCGCCCCTTGGCTTCTACTTTTCACGGGGCAACAGCTTTTCCACGACTGACTGGAATGGCCTTGCCCTGTTTCTCGTTGCGTCGATCACTCTCATTTATCTAATCGGGATGGTAAGCACGCGCGACCGGGCTGTTCGCGCGGCACGACGGCGGTCGGTCACACTGGCGCGCGAGCTCGACTTGCTGATCGACAGCGCGATCCAATATGCGATTTGTCTGCTCGATCCGCGGGGAAATGTCGTGATCTGGAATGCCGGGGCGGAACGCCTGTTCGGCTGGACCGAACGGGAGGCGGTTGGCCAACCCCATTCCCTGTTCTTCACGGATGAAGATCGCGAACAGGAAGAACCGGGACGAGAACTCGCTGAAGCCAGGAGTCGTGGCGAAACCGAGAGACGGGGCTGGCGCGTCCGCAAGGATGGAAGCCGGTTTCTTGCCGAGGCCGTGCTGAGCCGCATCAACGACGAAAATGGTCAATTGTTGGGCTTTGGCAAAGTGGTGCGAGATATCACCGAAGAACAGGCGCATGCGCAGACAATTGAGGCACGCGAAACCCATTTGCGATCGATTCTCTCGACCGTTCCCGATGCAATGATCGTGATCGATGACCGGGGTATTGTCCAGTCGTTCAGCGCCGCTGCCGCAGCGATGTTCGGTTATGATGAAGCCGAGGTGGTGGGCCGGAATGTTTCGATGCTGATGCCTTCGCCGGACCGTGAGCAGCACGACGACTATATCGCCCGCTACCGATTGACCGGCCAAAAACAGATTATTGGAAAAACCCGCCGTGTGATCGGGCGGCGCAAGGACGGCTCGACCTTTCCCCATGAGCTCGCGGTAGGCGAAGCGAGTGGCGGAGGCCAACGCCTTTTCACTGGATTCCTGAGAGATATTACCGCACGGGAAGCCGCCGAAGAACAGCTGCGGTACCTGCAGGCCGAACTCATCCATATCTCCCGCGTCAGTGCGATGGGCACGATGGCCTCGACGCTGGCCCATGAACTCAACCAGCCGTTGACGGCTATTGCCAACTATGTGCAGACGTCGGCGGCCCTGCTCGCGGACCCGGAGAGCAACACCCATGAACTGGTGCGAGAGGCCCTGCATGAATCTGGCCAGGAAGCTTTGCGGGCCGGAGCGATCGTGCAGCGCCTGCGTGAATTCGTCTCGCGTGGAGATCTTCAAAGAGCGATCGAGCCGGTCGAAAGGCTGGTCGAGAACGGCTGCACTTTGAGCACCGTCGGCGTCCATGCGAAGGGCGTCATATTTTCGGTTCTCCTCGATGAGAATCCCGGTAATGTGCTGGTCGATCCGGTCCAGATCCAGCAGGTGCTTCTCAACCTCATCCGCAATGCGCTCGAATCCTTGCCGGACAATGGCGAGGGACGAGTGGAATTGTCGGTGCGGCGGGATGGCGACATGATGCGCTTCACCGTGACCGACAACGGCAGCGGCATCGATGCGGCGATAGCGGAGTCACTGTTCGAGGCCTTCGCCAGCACCAAGACGGAAGGGATGGGTCTGGGGCTTTCGATCTGCCGGACAATCGTCGAGGCGCATGGCGGTCGCATCTGGGCAGAGTCTCCCCAGAAAGGCGGCACTGCCTTCCACTTCACCGTGCCGCGCGTCGACAAGGAGCAACCTCATGAGTGACCTGCAGCTGGTTCATGTCGTGGACGATGAGGAATCGATCCGGAAATCCATGAGCTTTCTTTTGCGATCCGCCCGCTATCGCGTGCAATGCTGGACATCCGGAGTGGCCTTTCTCAAGGGCGCCTCGCGCGCCGAGCCTGCCTGTGTTCTGCTCGACATTCGCATGCCGGAGATGGACGGGCTGGAGGTGCAGGCGGAAATGGCGGCGCAGGGCATGGGCCTGCCTGTCATCGTTCTGACCGGCCATGGCGATGTCACCATGGCGGTCAAGGCGATGAAGGCCGGAGCGGTGGATTTTCTGGAAAAGCCGTTTGACCGGCAGAAGCTGCTCGACGCGATCACCCGCGCTTTCGCCCAGATCGCCGATGCTGATGTGCGCCGGGACCAGACGGCCGCGGCGCAGGTGCAGATCGCAGCGCTGACGGCGCGCGAACGCGACGTTCTGGAGGGTCTTGCTTGCGGCTATCCCAACAAAACGATTGCCTTCGACCTCGGCATCAGCCCGCGCACGGTGGAGGTCCATCGCGCCAACCTGATGGCGAAGCTCGAAGTGACCAATTTTGCAGACGCGCTGCGCATCGCTTTTGCCGCCAATCTTGGAAGCGGCCCTGAATGGCGGAGCAAATATTTGGGAGAAGGCGGCAGGTGCCGAAGCCTGGGCGATGTGCAGCGCGATACCGACGGAGAACAGCGCGATGCCCCGCATCAGGAAATCCGCGCACAGGAATAGTCCGCTTTCCCAGCCGAACGAGCAGGTCAGCCAAGTGATATGCTGATCTCCGCCCGGTTATCCGGTAAATTGCGCATATCAAGCCCGTCTTGAATATCGCAAAAGCAGGGCCAGCAGAGATTTTGCAAGGCCCGCGACCCCCGAGCGAAATCTCTGCGACATGACCGCCGTGATGACGACGTCAGCACCGGCACCAATGGGTCTTGATATCTTTGAAGCGACATCGACGGTCTTTTGCGCCTTCCCGCGCCTTCAGAAGCGGGTTCGCTGCGACACCAGTTCACACACTCAGCTGTTCATACTGCAGAGTCTCATTCCGGTACACCACCTCACCCGAAATCAAGCGCCCCCGTAGAAACCCGCATATCGCCGGTTCGATAGGAATGCGAACGTGCGGTAAAGGGGGAATAAGGCAAAGGCGATGCTATCTTTACTCTATGTGAGCCATATACGGGCTCCCTCATCCGACCGTTTCTCAACCCTTGTCGACATACAATCGGCATCGATCGCGCGTAATTCCCGTCTCGATATTACGGGATTGCTGGTCGCCGCACCTTGTCATTTCGCGCAGTTGCTCGAAGGGCCGCCGGAAAATGTCGACAGCGTGATGACCGACATTCTCGCAGACAGGAGGCATGAAAATATCCGGATAATTCGGCGCAAAATGATCGATTATCGGCGCTGTGGCAGTTGGCGCATGGTGCGGTTTGAAAGCTCTTCCTTCGCCGCGACCCATATAGAACCGGTTCTGAGCGATACCTATGAGACAGAAGATGTCGAGGCTGTCCGCCGTGTAGAACAACTGTTCGATCGCCTGCTTGCCAATCAGCCTCTCACTGGCGACATAGCCGTCAGGTGAGAGGCGCAGGCAGCAGCACCCTGCTGGCGATGACAGGTCGATCCACGCCGAACGGAATTCAGTGCGCGAGAAACAGGGGCACTTCGCTCTCCCCCAGCATCGTCCGCGTGACCCCGCCGAGCAGTTTCTCTATCGTCCGATTATGACCGAACGCGCCCATTACAATATGGGATACGCTGGCCCGCTGTGCGCGGTCCATGATTGCGCTCGCAATGTCGGTGTCGTCTTCGCGGAATATCTTGGCGTGAATATCATGGCGGGATAGCCAGATCGCTGCTTCGGTTGCGGGGTAATTGCTGTCGGGCTCGCCCACTTCGAAAATGGTGACGGCGCTGGCCATCTTCAGCAGCGGCACGGAAGCTTTCAATGCGTTTGCCGCCGGAGGAGAACCATCCCAGGCGACCATTGCCGGGCCCGCGACAGCGAGGCCTTTGCATGTGTCCGGCACGGCAAGCACGGGTCGGCCGGATTTTATGACCACGTCCGATACCACGCGGCGCGGATCGGGATAATCGAACTCGCTCAGATGACTGCTGAGAACGATGAGATCGGCCAGTTCTGCGGCTCTTGTCAGTTCCTGCGACAGATTGCCTCGCGTTTCCTGCCAGTTCCAGCTCACATCTTCCCGCGTCAGCCTGCTTTCCACGGCGGCGCGGTTCTCTGCGGCCAACCGCTTCACATCCTCTTCAACCAGCACGGCCGCTTCGCCGCTGCCGTACACGTCGCCATAAACCATCGGCGGAATAAAGACATCGAGGCAGACCAGATGTCCGCCGACGGCTCGCGTAACGTCCAGCGCGGCCTGAAGGCGGCTTTCCTGTCCATTGTCATTATGCACCAGCAGAAGGATATTCTTCATCGCGCGCGCCTCCCAATCGTTGCACTTCCCGCCGATCATAAAGCCCGGCGGGGCTGCGGATATTGGGGAACATACTTAGAAAATAAGGCTCCCGCCATGTGCGGGAAGTTACGAAGTGACAGATGCAAGCACCATCAGGCATGCAGAAGGGCGAGAGGAATGCCTGATGCATGCCATTTTCCCGTCCGCTTTGGTGGAACGAGGAGCGGGACGGCCATCGATTGCTTGATGTCGCCTGAGCCTCTCGACATACCCTCTATATATAATCACCAATATTGTCGGCACGCACCATCCCGACGCCGATGCGTGGCTCGAAACAGCGCCGGTTCATGAAGGCAGCTGGAGAGCCGATAAAGGCCCGACCGCCCGCGAATATGTGCTGCAACATTAACTGGCTTTGAGAAGCACCCGCGCATCGAGCGCGATCACCCCTTCGGCGTCGGCGAGCAACGGATTGACATCCAGTTCCGCAATGTCCGGCAACGCCAGTGCCAGGTCGGAGAGCGCGAGCAGCACATCGACTATCGCCTCCCGTCTTGTCGCGGCGACGTCGCGATAGCCGGAGAGCAGACGCGAGATACGCGTCTCGCCAAGCATCGCTTCGGCTTCGGCACGATCGAGTGGCGGCAGGCGGATCGCACGGTCCGCAAGGACTTCGACCGCCGTGCCGCCAGCCCCCACCATCAATATAGGTCCAAAGGTCGGGTCGGTCGCAATCCCGGCGAACAGCTCATGCGCCTGTTTGCGCGCGATCATCGGCTGGACGGAGAAACCCTGAATGCGTGCCTTGGGATGACTCGCGGTTATACGCTCCAGCATCGCTTGCGCCGCGGAGCGCGCCGCTGCCGCATCGGAAAGGCCCAGCACCACGCCTCCTATATCCGATTTGTGCGTCAGGTCCGGTGAGACGATCTTCACCGCATAAGGGGCCGTCAACTCCGCGCAGGCGTCCATTACCGCCTGCGGAGTGTCCACCTGCCGCGTCGGCACCACGGGCACGCCGAACAGGCTGAGCACTGTCTTGGCCTCCAGCTCGCTCATCACCGTGCGGCCATCGGTCCGAACATCGCAAAGCAGCCGCTTTGCCTTTGCGAGCACCGCATCCGCCACAGGCCGCGCCACAGGCGCTGGCCGTTCTCCGCCATCTCTCGCCTGCACCAGATAGGAGAAGCCCCTCAGCGCCTCATCCGGCGTTTCGAACAGCGCGATGTTGGCATCCCCCAGGTCCTCCCGGGCCATGCGAGCATTGCTCTCGCCCAGCCAGCAGGCAAGCACGGGCTTGTCGCTGTGTGCCGCACGCACCGTCTCGACCGTCGCGCGCACAACCGCCTCTCCATCGGCCAGCGCGGTGGGGCAGTTCATCACCAGCAAGGCGTCGACGCCGTCGTCGGCGAGAACCGCCTCGATAGCCCCGCGATAGCGATCTGGCGGTGCATCACCGATAATGTCGACCGGATTGGCATGGGACCAGCCCGCCGGCAGCATCCTATCGAGCCTGTTCAAGGTAACATCCGACAGCGTGGCCAGCTCTCCCGGTCGGCCAGCCAGCGCGTCCACGGCCAATATGCCCGCGCCGCCGCCATTGGTCACGATACCCAGCCGGTCGCCATGCGGGAGCGCAACCCGTCCCAACACCGCCGCCGCATCGAACAGTTCCTCAAGCGTTTCGACCATGACGATGCCTTCCTGCCGGAACGCGGCGTGATAGACATCGTAAGCCCCGGCCAGCGCGCCGGTATGCGACTTCGCCGCTCTCGCCGCTGCGCGGCTACGCCCCGCCTTGAGGGCAATGATCGGCTTGCGCGTCCGCGCCGCGCGCACCGCCTTCAGGAACGACTGGCCATCCGTCAGACCTTCGAGATAGATCAGGATCGCAGAGGTTTCGGGATCGTCGGCGAACAGCGCCACCAGTTCGTCAAGACCGGCATCCGCCATGTCACCGACCGAGAGCACGGCGGAAAAGCCGATGCCGCGCGCCTGTGCCCAGTCGAGTATCGCGGTGGCGAGAGCACCGCTCTGCGACAGAAAGGCAAGTTTTCCGGGCAGCGCATCGCTGGTCGCGAAAGAAGCATTGAGGCCCGCACGCGGAACGAGCACGCCAAGGCAATTGGGGCCGATGATGCGAATGTCGCTTTCCTGCGCCGCCTCCAGCATTTGTTGGCGCAGTCCGTTTTCATTGTTGAGTCCGGCGGAAATGACCACCGCAATCCGTGTGCCCTTCGGCCCCAGCGCGCGCAGCACTGATGGCACTTGAGCGGCCGGAACCGCTATAATGGCCAGATCGCAAGGTTCCGGCACAGCCTCGACGGACGGCGACCAGAGGGCGCCCTCGGCATCGACGCGATGCGGATTGACGGCGTGGATGGTAAAGTCCGGCCTTGCCGCGATGAGGTTGCGCAGCACGGCCGCGCCCGCAGACTGAGGGTTGCGCGAAGCACCGACGAGCATCACAGCGCGCGGCGCGAATAATGCGTTACCGGACAACGCCCTTTTCGGCACCATCAGGCAAAAAGCTCCGGCTCTTTCGCTTCGGCAAGAGGATCAGGGATTTCGAGCTGATGATGGCCCACATGGGGATGGGGAGGATAAAGCGAAGGCAACCACTGGTGCGCCCACATGTGGCACCATTCGAGCTGCCAGGCATGAAACACATGACAGAAATTCAGCCCTATTGCCCATGGGTTCGGATAATCTGCATCTGCGCGATATGTCTTGGCATCCATGGCTTACACCTCCAACCCGTTAATTTCCCGCGATCCCATTAATCAGATACCCGCCGACCGGCTTTACGCAATGTCCCTTCTCCCGCAATCACACGCCGCAGGGTTGTCCATTGTCAGGGGCAACCGCAGCCTTGTCGCGTTTATAGACGTCTGGAAAGAAACGCATGTTACCGTCATCGTCCGGTTCGGCTGTGAAATAGGTGACATAGACCGGAACAGGCTCAGCAAGCGGCACGGTTTGCGTCTCTCCGGCGGCGACGGCCGCATCAATTCGGGTTCTGTCCCATTGGCCCGTCGGTTCAAGCAGTGCTGCCGCCAGACCGAGCGCATCGCCCACCCGCACACAGCCATGGCTGAACGCGCGCACGTCGCGGTCGAACAGGGCCTGCGCGGGGGTATCGTGCAGATAGACAGTATAGGGATTGGGCATCACCAGCTTCATCCGCCCGAGCGCGTTATTGGGGCCGGGGCGCTGACGGTAACGGCCATTTTGGTATACATAACCGCGCTTCGCCGCCGCTGAAGGGTTGCGCTGGACCATCGCGGCAATTCCCTCCGCCGCAATCGAGGACGGAATTTCCCACCAGGGGTTGAGGATAACCCCCGCCACCTTCGCGGCGAATACGGGTGTCGGCGATTTTGTTTTGCCGACGATCACCGCCCAGCGCCCGGCGAGCTTCCCGTCCTGCCACAGCATCGCCTCGAACGAAGCGGTGTTCACCAGAAGATAGCGCCGCCCCAGATTGCGCGGCATCCAGCGCCAGCGATCCATGTTCGCGGCAAGCGTCGCGCGGCGGGCCGGGTCTGTTTCCTTCGTATAGGCCCGGCGCATCGCGCGATAATAGGGGTGATGCGGTTCAGCAGCGATAAACAGCTCGTCCAGCCGATTGCGCGCGACTGCCTCGGACACGAGACTATGCGGATCGGTCTTCGGTCGGTCCCCGTCGATATGCCAGCCCGTCTTCAGCGATGCATCGCAACATCCTTCATAAAATCCCTCGAGCAGTTTTATGGCCGCGCCGGTCGCGATGCTGTCTACGCGCGCGGAATCGCCTGCGGATTGCGCTTCACGCAATTTCGGCACTTCGCTCGCGGCAATGCTCAACGCATCGGCGCGCGAAAAATCGAGCCAGGCGATGAGCCGTTCGACCTGGGCTGGTGTCCAATGAGGAACCGGGGTTTGGGCCTGGCACGGTTGACCAGAGAATGCGGCGATGAAGAGCATCGCGGTGCAGAGCAAACAACGGAGCATGCTCGCAGATGGGCGAAGGGGCAGGGGTAGCGCGATCCGTAATATCCCGTATATTCAAAAGACCCTGCATCAATCTAGGACTTTTCCGCAAGGAATGCTATTGTTCATCTCATGATTTCACGACGGAAATTTTGTATCGGCGGCATGATGACCGCACTGCTTCCGGTCGCTCCGACGCTTGCCCGGACGGGTGTGCCGGACACTGCTGATGCATTGCGGTTGCGCGCGCTGGCGGCGATGGAGAGCCATCATTCGCGGGTCACGTCGCGCGACCGCATCGGCATCGTCGACTTCGCCCGCCCTTCACGTGAACCACGCTTTCACATTCTCGATCTTGTGGGCGGGCAACAGCACACAGTTCTCGTCGCGCATGGCAAGGGGTCCGACCCCGATCATCGTGGCTGGCTTGAGCGTTTTTCGAACGTGCCGGGATCGGAGGCGTCCTCGGAGGGAGCCTATCTGACCGGCGCCCTTTACGCGGGCAAGCATGGCCGTTCACGGCGACTCCTCGGCCTCGACGCCAGCAACAGCAATGCCGAGGTCCGCGCACTGGTCATTCATGGCGCATGGTATGTCGGCCCGGCGATGGTGCGCGATCATGGGATGCTCGGCCGCAGCCAGGGCTGCCTTGCCGTCGCGGGGGACGATCTTGACGACGTGCTGGCATTACTGCCCGAAGGCAGCCTCATCTACGTCGACAAGGTGTAGTCCGGTTCAGTCGTGCCGCGCATGGTGCATGTGCCGATTGTCGGGTTGGCCGTTTTGCCGCTGTTGACCGGAATGCTGATGATCTTCGGTGCGCTATTAGAAATGATCATTGTTCCGGTCTGCGCGCTCGTTTTCGAGGCGGAACGCGAGGAACGCCGCCTGATGGAACACCCGCCCAGAAACCCGTCCGAAAAATTGTTTTCCCTGGCCGTAGTCGCGTCCGCGCCGAAGCATATAGAGCTGGGCTTGATTCAGATTGCCCGTTGGGCCCATTGGATGATCGCGTTGGCCGGCATTGCCCCGGATTGCCGGGCCAGTTCCTTGCCACCCCTGAACAGGATGAGGGTCGGAATAGACCGAATGCCGTAGCGCGCGGCGATAGCCTGCTCCGCTTCGGTATCGAGCTTGCCCAGCCGGACCTGAGGTTCAAGCTGGCGCGCCGCCGCTTCGAAAGCGGGCGCCATCTGGCGGCACGGACCGCACCATGTCGCCCAGAAGTCCACGAGCAACGGAATATCGCTGCGCATGAGATGAGCATCGAAATTGGCGGACCCGAGCGTGACCGGATGCCCGTCAAACAAGGCAGAACCGCATCGCCCGCATTTGCCGCCAGACCCGAGCTTTTCTGGCGGAACACGGTTCGCGGTCGCGCATGATGGACATATGATGACGAGCGGATCAGCAGCGGACATCGCTTGCTCCTCTATATTTTCTGGCCAGCGATCATTTCATGTCCGGTGCGCATATTTCGCACAGGGCATGGATGATGGCCCCAACGACAGGGTCCTTCAGGCTATAGAAGCGGGTCTGCGCCTCGCCGCGAATCCTGACAACATCTTCCTCGCGCAGCATGGCCAAATGCTGCGACACCGAGGATTGGGAGAGTCCCGTCAGGTCGACCAGCTCTTTGACCGAAACTTCGCCCTCGTCCATGCGGCACAGCATCAGCAGGCGCTCCGGATGGCTCATAATGCGCAGCCGCGCCGCCATAATGTTGGCATTGGCTTTCAGTTCCGAACGATCAGCAGGCTTCATTGCGGCGCCTCCGATAACGCTTTCCCGTCGTCGCGCAAGACCACATAAATCGCCGGAATGACGAGCACGGTCAGCAGCGTCGAGGACGCCAATCCGAACAGCAGCGATATCGCCAGCCCCTGAAAGATCGGATCGGTGAGGATCACCGCCGCGCCGATCATCGCCGCCGCCGCCGTCAGCACAATCGGCTTGAAACGGATCATGCCGGCCTCCAGCAGGGTCTGGCGCAGCGATTTGTCGGGCGAACGCGCATGACGGATAAAATCCACCAGCAGGATAGAGTTCCGCACAATAATCCCGGCTAGCGCGATGAAGCCGATCATCGAAGTCGCGGTGAAGGGCGCGCCGAACAGCATATGACCGAACACGATCCCCACCAGCGTCAGCGGGATCGGCGTCAGGATGACGAGCGGCAGCGTGAAGCTCTTGAACTGTGCGACCACCAGCACATAAATGCCGAGCAGCGCTATCATGAACGCCCCGCCCATGTCGCGGAAGGTAACCCAGGTGATCTCCCATTCGCCATCCCACAGCAGCGAAGGATGCGCCTCATTTTCTGGCTGACCACTGAGGCGGATTTCGGGTTTCACCAATCCGTGCGCCTTCCAATCATAGGCATCGATCGCGTCATCGACCGCCAGCATGCCGTAAATCGGCGCTTCGTAGCGACCCGCGAGGTCCGCCATCACCATCGTCGCGCCGCGCCCGTCGCGTCGGAAGATCGTCGGCTCGCCCTGCTGCTGCCGCGCATCGACCAGCGCGCCGAGCGGGATCAGCCGCGGCCCTGCCGCGCCTTGCGCCACTGCGACAGGCGTGGCGGCGAGTTGCGCCGTCCAGCTCCGCTGCGACTGGTCCAGCCCGATTTCGATGGGCAGCGGGTCGCGGTCGCTGCCGCGCGGTGCGTAGCCGATCGTCCGGTTTCCCATCAGCATGCCGATGCTGTCGAACAGTTGCCGCTCCGACAGGCCGTAATGGTCGAGTTTCGTGCGGTCCGGAACCAGCCGCAATTCCGGCCGCGGCGCTCCGAAGCTCGTGTCGACATCGACGATGAACGGCACGGATTTGAAGATCGCTTCCACTTGCTCTGCCGTTGCGCGCCGCGTGGCTTCATCCGGCCCGTAAATTTCCGCGAGCAAGGTAGCAAGCACCGGCGGCCCCGGCGGGGTTTCGACCACCTTGATGCTGCCCCCTTGCGGCAAGGTCAGGGATTGCAGCTTCTCGCGCAGATCGATGGCGATCTCATGGCTGGAGCGGGAGCGATCGCCCTTGGGCAACAGGGTGACCATCAGGTCGCCCATCTCCGGCTGGCTGCGCAGGAAATAATGCCGTACCAGACCGTTGAAATTGAACGGCGCGGACGTGCCTGCATAGGCCTCCATCGCAACGACCTCCGGCACCTGCCGCGCCTTCGCCGCCGCCATTTCGAGGATGCGCGACGTTTCTTCAAGGCTGGCGCCTTCGGGCAGGTCGACGACAAGCTGCACCTCGCTCTTGTTGTCGAACGGCAGCAGCTTCACCGTCACCGCCTTGAAATAGAACATCGAGCAGGCGACCAGCGTAGCCACCCCCACGCCGATCAGGAAGCGGCGCGCGCTCCGGCGGGTGGCGATGACGCGGCTGGCATAGCGCGCATAAAGCGCGCCCAGCCTGCCACCATGCGTATCCTCATGTTCATGCGCGTTCAGCGCGGTGCGCGCGAAGCGGATCATCAACCAGGGCGCGATGATGACCGCGACGAAGAAGGAGAAGATCATCGCCGCCGAAGCATTGATCGGGATCGGCGCCATATACGGCCCCATCAACCCGGAGACGAACAGCATCGGCAACAAGGCGGCAACAACAGTGAGTGTCGCAACGATGGTGGGGTTGCCGACTTCGGCCACAGCGTCCACCGCCGCATCGATGCGGCTGCGGCTATCCCTCATCGCCCAGTGGCGGGCGATATTCTCGATCATGACGATCGCGTCGTCGACCAATATGCCGATCGAGAAGATCAGTGCGAACAGGCTGACGCGGTTGATCGTGAAGCCCATCACCCAGGACGCGAACATGGTCAGCATGATCGTGGTGGGAATGACGATGGCCGTCACCCCCGCCTCACGCCAGCCGATAGCGAAGCCGATCAATATGACGATCGAAACGGTCGCAAGCGCAAGATGGAAGATCAGCTCATTGGCCTTCTCGTTGGCGCTTTCGCCATAATTGCGGGTCACGGCAACCGACACGCTGTTCGGCAGGAGAGTCCCTTCGAGGCGCTCTACCCGCTGCACCACCGCTTCCGATACCGCCACGGCATTGGCCCCGGCGCGCTTGGCGATGGCGAGGCTGACGGCAGGCGCGAAATGCCAGCGTTTGTCATCATCCTTTGCCCAGCGCCATGCCCGCGCCTGATCCTGCGTCGGAGCCTGTTCGACGCGTGCGACATCGCGCAGATAGACCGGCGCTCCGGTGATCGAGCGAACCGTCAGACCGCCCAGCTCATCTGCGCTGCGCAGCATTTGCCCGGCGACGACCATAGCCGCCTGTCCGTTTTCGCGCACGGTTCCGGCCGGAAAGCTGCGATTGGCCTGACTCACTGCCTCGATGAGGCTGCCGAGCGGCACCTGATGCGCGGCCAGCCTTGCGGGATCAGGGACGATACGCAGCGCCTCGCGCTGACCGCCGACGATGAACGTAAGGCCGACATCCTCCACCTTCGCAATCTCGGTCCGCAACTTGCCCGCCAGCTCGTAGAGCGCCTGATCGGTCCACTGACCGGGCGCGCCGGGTTTCGGTGTCAGCGTCAGCACCACGACAGGAACATCGTTGATGCCGCGCACCGTTATCTGGGGAGGAGGTATGCCCACCGGAATACGGTCGATATTGGCGTTGATCTTCTCGTCGATGCGGATCGCGGCGTCTTCGGGGTCGGAGCCTACCAGGAACCGTGCCGTCACCATCACCCCATGGTCCTGCGCTTGGGTATAGACATGTTCGACGCCGTCGACGCTCTTGACGATGGTTTCGAGCGGTTTGGCCACCAGCTCCACTGCGTCCGCGCCCGAAAGCCCCGGCGCGGCCACGCGGATATCGACCATCGGCACCTTGATCTGCGGCTCTTCCTCGCGCGGGATGCTGATCGTGGCGATCAGCCCGACCATGAGGGCGGCAAGCAGGAATAATGGCGTCAGCGGTGAGCCGATCGTCGCGCGCGTGAGAGAACCGGACAGGCCGAGGCTCATTTGCCGCCAGCCTTGAGCTCAGTCCCGATCAGCGTATCGCCTGCGGTTGCGCCCGACAATATCTCGACCTTGCCCGCCTCGGCCGCGGGCGCGGTCTGCACCGGAATCTGGCTGGCCGAACCATCCTTGTTCAGCACCGTTACAGTGTCGATCCCGAAGCTGCGGGTTACATAGGACATCGGCACCAGAAGCGCCTTGCGCGAACCCGCCTCGACCCGTGCGGCGATACGACGACCGATCAGACGATTGTCGATGCCGGGCATATCGACATCCGCCCTGAGATGCCCCGTCTCGATTGACGGATAGAGCCTTGCGACCGTGCCTGCCGCATTCATCTCGGGCGCGACAACGCGAGATCCGACATGCACCTTGTCGGCAAGCGATTCGGGCAGCTCCAGCCGCACGATCGTGGGACCAACGGTGATGACGGCAACAGCCATGCCGGGCGCAACCGGCGCGCCAACGGGAATATCCGCATGCAGCACCCGCCCGCTCGCCGGGGCCACGACGGCGCCCTGTCCGGCAACAGCGGTCACCGCGTTATAGTTGGCGCGCGCCGCGGCGGCTTGCGCTTCGGCCTGTTCCAGCCGCGCCTTGGCATAGACGCCGTTCTGATAGAGATAGCGCACCCGCGACAGTTCCGCCTCGGCCTGCACCGCCTGCGCCTTGTTGGCTGCGGCCTGGGGGCCGAGCTGGCTGTCGACGATCCTGCCGATCACCTGCCCTTTTTTCACCAAATCACCCTCGCGGACGGAGAGGGTGGTGAGAATCCCGGGGATGCGCGCCATCACCTGCGCCTGATCGACGGTCTCGATCGCGGCGCTGACATCCTGCCAGTTTGCGGCGTCGACTGTCCGCAGCACCAGCCTCGGTCCGGCAGGGGCGGTAGCGTTCGTCGGGGCTTCTTCGTTGCTGCCACATCCCGCAAGCGGCAGCAGGAGCAGCGACAGCGCCAGCAGCGATCTCTTCATGCGCATCTCCTCTCGCTCCTCATTCCGTCGGCAGCCTGGCCATGCACCGCGCATCCTCTTGTCTGGCGCGCGATGAAACTCATCCCTTGCAAATATCGTATTTCCATTATATTAGTCAATAACGATATATCGCATATCCCCTTTTCCGGGTTCGTGCTTGCCGCAAGACCGCACAACCCGGATATCCGGAACAATACGAATGGGAGACCGGGCCAGACTGACGCATCGCAAGACAGGAGAGAGAAATATGTCACTGCCCCATATCGTCATTCTCGGTGCCGGTCTCGGCGGCACTATTGCAGCCTATGAGATCCGCAGCGCCGTAAAGGGCAAGGCGGATGTCACGGTCGTCAACGATCAGGAAAATTTCTGGTTCGTACCGTCCAACCCCTGGGTGGCGGTGCGCTGGCGCACCCCGGACGCGATCAAGGTCCATCTGCCGCCCATCATGAAGAAGAAAGGCATCGGTTTTACATCGATCGGGGCGCGGAAGGTGCATCCGAACGAAAACCGGCTGGAATTGAACGACGGCACTTCCCTGTCCTATGATTATCTGGTGATAGCGACAGGCCCGGACCTCGCATTCGACGAGGTCGAGGGCCTCGGTCCGCAAGGGTTCACCCAATCCGTCTGCCAGACCCATCATGCCGTCGAGGCGGCGGAAGCGTTCGAGCGTTTCTGCGCAGACCCCGGACCCATCGTCGTGGGCGCGGCGCAAGGTGCATCCTGCTATGGCCCGGCCTATGAGTTCGCGCTGATCCTCGATACCGAACTCAGGCGTCGCAAGATCCGCGACAAGGTGCCGATGACTTATGTGACGCCCGAGCCCTATATCGGCCATCTCGGCCTTGATGGCGTCGGCGATACCAAGTCGCTGCTCGAAAGCGAACTGCGGAATCGGCATATCAAATGGATAACGAACGCCAGAATCCCCAAGATCGAGCAAGGCATGATGCATGTCGAGGAAATCGCCGGGGACGGCTCGGTCAAGGCCACGCATGATCTGCCCTTTGGCTTCTCGATGATCCTGCCCGCTTTTCGTGGCGTGCCAGCGGTCATGGGTGTCGAAGGCCTGACCAATCCGCGTGGGTTCATTCTGGCGGACAAGCACCAGCGCAATCCCACTTTCACAAATGTCTATTCATTGGGCGTATGCGTCGCCATTCCGCCGGTCGGCCCGACGCCAGTGCCGGTCGGCGTGCCCAAGACCGGCTTCATGATCGAGTCGATGGTCACGGCCATCGCGGAAAATCTGAAGCTTGAGCTGGCGGGCAAGGAACCCGCCGAAGAGGCGACATGGAATGCCGTCTGCCTCGCCGATTTCGGTGATGGCGGCGTCGCTTTCGTCGCCCAGCCGCAAATCCCGCCGCGCAATCTCAACTGGTCGTCCAGCGGCAAATGGGTCCATCTCGCCAAGATCGGCTTCGAGAAATATTTCCTGCGCAAGGTGCGGCGCGGCACCAGCGAACCCTTCTACGAAAAGCTTGCGCTCCATGCGCTCGGCATCCGCAAGCTGCGGTTCAAGTGAAAGGAGTAATGTCATGACTCTCGATGCTGCGGTCCTCCGTTTTGCAGGCTTTGTCGTTCTGTTGAGCATAGCCCTGTCATTCTATGTCCACCCGTATTGGATAGCACTCGCCATCTTTGCCGGACTCAATATGATTCAGGCGAGTTTCACGGGCTTCTGTCCGGCGGCGATGCTGTTCAAAAAGCTCGGCGTCAAACCCGGCAATGCGTTCCGCTGAACAGGATCTGGTATGAAGCGATTTGGTTCGGTCCTGCTTGCCGCTGGTCTTTTGGCGAGTGCAGCGCCCGTCCGCGCGCAGACGCTCGATGCCGCTATCCGCGATGCGCTTGCTTATTCGCCCGCCATTGAGGAGGCCTCGGCCGAGCAGAAAGCAGCGCAATCCCTGCTTGGCAGCGCGCGCGCGGAGGGGAACCCCTTGTTGCGCGTCGAAGGTTCGGTCGGCACGGGGCGCATAGACCCCCAGGGCTTTTTCGGCCTCAGCGCGGATGATACGACGCCGCTTGCGCTAAAGGCCACCGCCGAGATGCCGCTCTATGCCGGCGGGCGCACCGCAGCGGCCATCGGTCGGGCCAAGGACGGGGTCGAGATCGCCCGGCTGCAGGCTGAGCAGGCGCGGCTGCAAACCGTTGTCGCTACCGTATCCGCTTATGCAAACCTGCTCTCCTCGCGCCAGATCGAGGCGCGCAGCCGAAAATTGGTTGCGCAGCTCACCGAAACCCAGCGGCAGGCAAAGCTGCGTTTCCAATCCGGCGACATTCCCAGCTCCGAAGTCGCTTTGGCCCGTGCGCGCAAAGCCGAGGCCGATGCCGGGCTGGCGCAGGCGGAAGGCCGGCGTATGTCAGCCGAAGCACGCTACCGGCGCATTACCGGAAAACCCGCAGGGGAGTTGGCACCCCTGCCGCCTTTGCCGATGCTGCCTGCCACGCTTGACGAAGCGGTTGACCGTGCGCGCGCCAGCAATCCCATGCTGCTTCAATCGCAGGCCGCGATCTCGGCCGCACATGCAGGCGTTCGCGTGGCCAAGGCCGAGGGCATGCCGGTCATCGGCATCTTCACCGAAGCGGCGCGGGTGCGCGACCAGTTCTTTCCCGATTATAGGGCCAATTCCGCTACTGTGGGGGTTCGCGGGCAATGGACTTTGTGGGCGGGCGGGCGTGTGGCTTCTCAGGTGCAGCAGGCAGATGCCGCGCTGTCGGCGACTCATGCGCAGGCGCGCGCGACGCAGCTCGAAGTCGATGGAATGGCCATCGACGGCTGGCAAGCAGTGCAAACGGCCCGCCAGATGCTCTCTGCCGCCCGCGCCCGGTCCGAAGCCTCGGCCGAGGCCCTGCGCAGCACGCAGTTGGAGGCGCAGGTAGGAGAAAAGCCGACCCTCGCCCTGCTTGACGCCGAACGCGACGCTCTGGAGGCCGAAGCGGGCCTCATCGAGGCGGAAGGGGCGCAGCTCGTGGCAGCCTATACACTGAGAGCGATAATGGGGGTGGCCATACCGTGACGGCCATATCGTGACGGCCATACCGTGACGGATAGTGTGCTTGCCGCTGCGATCGAACAGGCCAAGATAGCCAAGCCACCAAATCAGCGCCTGTAGTCAGGGCATCTGGCTTGCGAAACACTGTTCCAGTCGCAGAAGATGACGCCGCTGAATGGGAATTCGCGTTGAATGCTGATTTCGACAGAAGGTCTTAATGCCGTACCGAAACCAACCCTGGAACCACATTATGATCCGGCAGAGAACAGGCTTCGGAAGATATGATATCTGGCCTTGTATCGCGATTGGCGAAGGGCGTGCGAGGCCTGAGCATTATACGCAACAAGGCGCAAGCCATGTTCCATAGCGGGCCGGCGCTGCCCACATGACGCAACCCGCCTTCGGCGACAGAGGGTTCTTGCCTGATGACGTGTAAGCCACAGGGGTGACGTTCATGCAGCATAGGATGCATCCTTCGTAAGCTGGCAATAATGATTGAAAAGCATGTCGAAATGCGCACCCATCGGGCGAACATTCTGCGCGGCGGCGTGGGCCGCCATGCGCATTGCGACAGGATCGGCGCGGAGGAAATCGGTGAGCTTTTGAAGCAGCGAAGCCGGATCGGCCGAACGGTAGGCAAAGCCCGCGCCCGGCATCAGCTGATCCGGTGCGCCGCCGCTGTCGGGCACAATGAGCGGCAAGCCGCTGGCACGGGCTTCCACGGCCACCATGCCGAAGGTTTCGGCTTCACACCCATGCAGCAGGGCGTCGGCGCTGGCGAGCCATTGGGCAAAAACCGCGCGATCCCGAATAGGAGGCAACAGGCGTATATGCGGGTTGCCGCCGATGGCGCGCAACACCTCGGCCTGCGCGCGCCCTTCGCCCAGCAACAGCAGACCCACAGGCCAGTCATATCCCGCCTGTGTCACCGCTTCGATCAGCATAGGCAAACGCTTTTCCGCGGCAATACGACCGGCGGCAATGAGGAGCGTCGCATTTTCCCCAAGGTTACAAAGCGAGAGCATGTAACGACGCAGTTCGAGAGAACGCAGGTCTGGTGAGAATATGCCCTCCGCCACACCCATGGGGTTGAGCAGCACATTGGATATGCCGCCTTCTCTCAGGCGCTTCGCCAGCTCGCTGTTGGCGACGATGAAATGATCATAATGATGTTGCAGCTGTCGCAAATGCCGCCAGAACCAGCTGAAACCGCGGTCGATCGTTTCACGGCCGACGAAGCTGCCGAACCAGCGGTAGGCATAGGCAGAGAGCGGGTCGGCATGCATAACCAGGGTGCGCGGCGTGTTGGAGCGCCAGCGCGCTACCATAGATGCGCTCTGCCAGGGCGACGACATCTCGACCATATCGGGAGCAAGCCTGTCCAGCTGGGCGTGAAGGGCTTCCTCGTCGGAAAACATGCAGTAGCGCGGATCGAGAGGAAAGCGCTTACCCGTTATATAGAAGATGCGCCCGTGCCGCCCGGCATATTCCACATGGGGTTTCGTCGACGGGGCGACGACGATCATCTCGTGTCCGGCAGCGTCCGCCGCGCGCAACTTGCGGTCAATATAGGTTTTAACGCCGCCGCCGACCGGCGTGTAAAAGGCGCAGATATCGACAATACGCATCGTCGGCTCCTCACCGCTTCTCAAGCGGGGCGAACGAGAACAGCCCCCTGCGATAATTGAGGACTATCTGTGTTCGTTCGACTCCCGTCCCCACGCGGATTGCCACGTCGCGCGCCTTGGGCTTGGAAAGACCCAGCTTCGGATTGTTCGTGAAGCCCACGCCATCCTTCGACAGGTCAAACTTCCGGTTGGTGTTGCGGTCGTGCAGGACGGTTACCGCATAGGTTCCGGGAGCTGGCACGCGAACACAAAGCTGCGCCGGACCGCTTGCGGGGGCCGGACGCACCACTCGGCGGAATGGTTTGCCCGCCGCGATCAATATATTGTCGTCCGCCAGGAAATCCTGGTCATTCGCCGGATAGACCTCCAGCTTCAGGACGCCTTGTCGATCCTTGAGACCCTCTATCGCGACCATCAGAGCGGGGCCGCTCTCGTCATTCCGGCACCGGGCCTCGGCGGTGCCGAGATCCGGCGTCGAACGGATCGCGATCTGCAGAACCAGCGCCGCGCCCAACAGGGATAGGCCCGCCCCCGCAATCATGATCGCGCCAGCTTGCGCATGATGTCGCCGCCGCTAAAGGCAAGGCCGGTCAGAAGATGCGCGGCCAGAATAAGCCCCGCCATCAGCGCCATCAGCGAGGAAATCGCGACATGCGGACCGATGAGCAGCACCGCGAGACCTGCGAACATCACATCCTTGTTCGGCAGCAGCGGCAACCGCGACAGAAGCTGGCGCAGCGTCACCATCAGGAACCACCAGCTCAGGCCAACCTCAGGCAGAACGAGGTGCCAGAGCAGCGCGGTAAGCGCGAGGCTGCCGATGATGCGCACGAAATGCATCGCCAGGATGAAGCGCCGCGCCTCCTTCGGCAGGCTGAACAGCCGCTTGCGCAGCAGCAGCGCGAGCGCCGAACTGCCCCCGACGATCGCCACCGACCAGGTCATCAGTTGGGCGTCGATCACACCTTCGTGGCTGGCGAGCAGCGGCAGGGCAGGCAGCAGCAGGAAAAGCGTAACGATGTTGCCGGCCAGGGCGGAAAGCACGGCCACGTCCTTGATCGCGCCATAGGGCGCGTTCGTGACCGAGCCATGTTCGCGCGCCCAGCTATAGAAATAGACCTCGCCGACATAACCGAGCAGCAGCTCGTTGCTGAGCCGCTTGCGCAACAGGGCATAAATTCCGTCGGCCGGCAATGCCCAGAGCCGCCGGAAAATCACATATTCGCTGAACGGCGTAAGCGCATAGGAGATGAGAAACAGTAACCAGAAGAGCGGACTTGTCGGCAACATCGCCAATATCGGTCTGGCGTCGAAATGCCGCAGCGTCATCAACGTCGCCACCAATATGGCGATCGAGATGAGCGGACCGAACCAGAAAGTCCAGCTTCTGAACACGCTCGACGGCGTGGGAAGAGGGCCAACCTCCGGCAGGGCGGCGGCAACGTCGAGAGGAAGGGTTTGGGTTTCGCCGCTCATCATAGGGTTCCGGTGACAAGGGAAGGAGAAGGGTGGCCGACTGCGCCGCCGCACCACTCGCGGCTGGCCATTGCGAATAGCCGCACATAGGCGGGCGCGACCTGATCCATGCGATGGAGATCGGCCCGTGCGCGGGCCTGGGCGGGCGCTTGTTGCCCCCGTGGCGCGTGCGCGATCGCAAGGGCCAGCGCGGCCTCGTCCCCAGTTGGGACCAGTGTGCCCAGCCGCCCGGCATCAAGGAGCCAAGCCATGCTGCAGCAGCAATCGGTGGCGATGACATGCAGGCCCGCGTCCAGCGCTTCGAGCACGGCGGAGGGCATGCCCTCATAGCTACTGGACAGCATCAGAACATCGTGGTGGAACAGTTCGGCCTGCGGGTCGGGAACGAAGCCTGCGAAGGTTACTTTCTCCACGATGCCGAGCCGCTGTACCAGCGCTTCCAGCGAGCGGCGCTCCGGCCCGTCGCCATAAAGGGTCAGACGATCCTCCGGCCGCGCCCCGAGCGCGAAGGCGCGCAACATGGCCGCCAGATTCTTCTGTCGCGTCAGGCGTCCTACCGCGCAGAAGGACCGGCCGGCCTCCCGCCTCCGTTCGCTGGTCCAGGGTATCCCTCCCATCGAGTTGAGCGAGGGATTGGCGATCACGCTGATCCGGTCGCGCGGCACCTTCATTTCGCGCGCGATCTGCGCCGCCAGCGGGCTCGACATGGCGACCAGATGGTCGATATGGCGACCTTGTATTCGCAGCCAAAGACCATAGAGCAAAGCCATGGGCGCGGACATGTCGCGGCGGACGAGGTCGTTGCTGACCTTCATGGCGATGGGCGGGCAGGCCTTCCCCAGCAGCCATTTCATCGCCACCGCCACGACGGCGTAGCTATTGCCCGCCGGGAACAGGAGGTCCGGCCGGCTGACGCGGATATGCCGGTAAAGCTGCACGATCATCCATAGCGTTTCGAAATGCCGGATGGGCAGGCGGCTGCGCGGCGCACGCACAATATGCGAG